>Ga0209606_1000106_pt1 | contig 140814 bp, 129 predicted proteins | sample AD_UKC057_MetaG_FD_184412 | JGI IMG/M metagenome (GOLD analysis project Ga0209606, IMG submission 184412) | Active sludge microbial communities of municipal wastewater-treating anaerobic digesters from USA - AD_UKC057_MetaG (SPAdes) (version 2) | ecosystem: Engineered > Bioreactor > Anaerobic...
TACAATTGTTCTGCATCATTTTGTCCCTCCTTTCGTTTAGGGTCTGTTGTTTGGAGACAATTGATTCTACTGCGAAAGGAGGTTTTTATTAAGGATTAAGTTCAGGTAAATGCATTTTTCGGGTTAAAGGTTCAACGTTAAAGGAAAAGCAGGATATACCTGGCATTCGTTTTTTGTATTTTGATATTGTCAAGTGCTTCGCGCTTAGGTTTTAGTTATTATCTCGGATTTAACGCTCAGGATATCGTGCTTATCCTCTTTTGCCTACCGTGATATCCGTTCAGAAGCAATCAGGGCAGCGCCAAAGGCTGCTGTGATCTGCGGTTCGTCGGCGACAAGGACATCAGAAGCAAGTTCGGTCCCAATGGCCTTTACCAGGCCTGCATCCTTCGCACCGCCGCCGGTAACAGCGTACTTTTCTTCGAGGCCTACCCGTGTAACGAGTGTCACTATTTTTGATGCCATGGCATTATGTATTCCCGCGAGGATATCTGCGGGAAGCGCCCCTTCGGCTATACGCGAAACCGCCTCTGATTCGGCAAAGACGGCGCATCCGGTGGTAAATTCAACCGGCTTCGTGGAGCCACGCGATAATTCGCTTATCTCCTCTATGCCGATCTTGAGGATACGGGCAATGATCTGGAGAAATTTTCCGCTCCCCCCGGCGCATTTTTCATTCATTATAAAAAGGGTTACCTTTCCTTCATCGTTGACCCTGATCGCCCTGCTGAACTGGGCGCCTACATCGATCAACGTCCGAACTGCCGGGAAGATCCGGTGAATCCCGGCAGCGTGGCAGGAGATATCCGTCATCGTCTCATCGGCAAAATCGACCATCCCCGCACCGTATCCTGTTGCCACCGTATAGCGGATGTCTCTTTGGGAAAGGTTCCTCTTCTGAAGTGCCATCTCAGAAACAGCTTTTGCCGTATCCTTGTAGTTCCCTCCCGAGGGCATCACGGCATGTGACCTGACCGTCCCGTCTTCACATACGACGGCCTTTGAATAGCCGGAGCCTACATCTATGCCGATCACTAAAGTCATATCATCTCACGTTTGCCGGTCGTAAAAGAACGGTTTTCAAGTAAAGAGCTTCGCCTCCTGCAAGCCTTCTTTGCTTCTCGTCGGCGTATAACCGTCGAGCCGGGCCTTCTCCCATTTTTCTTTCCCGAGCAATGCCGCACCCAAGGCGCCTGTGATCAGCGGCTCGGGCGGGATCAGAACGGGTGACCCGAACTTTCCCTCCAGGGCCTTTACAAGACCGATATTTTTTGCCCCGCCGCCGGTGACGGCAATGTCCTTCTCTATCTGCAATTTCCTCACAAGCGAATACACCCGTGTCGCAATGGACTCGTGCACACCCGCAACAAGGTTTGCTACGGATTCACCGTTGGCAAGCTGGTTAGTCACTTCATGCTCGGCAAAAACCGTGCAGGTGCTGCTGATGGGCGTCGCCCTTGAAGCTTCGAGGGAAAGTTTCCCGAGATCGTTCAGCGGGACGCCGAGGGAGTCGGCAATAACCTCAAGAAAACGTCCCGTCCCGGCAGCGCATTTATCGTTCATGACAAAGTTAATTACCTTGCCGTCCTTGATCCTGATCCCTTTGCTGTCCTGCCCGCCTATGTCAATGATCGTCTTAACCGTCGGGAGGAGACTATACAGTCCTTTCGCGTGGCAGGTGATCTCCGTGATCTGCCTATCCGCAAAAGGGACGTTTATCCTTCCATACCCGGTTGCGACAATGTATGAAAGGTCTTCAAATCTCAGGCGGGCCTGCTTGAGAGCCTCCTCCATGACCTTGTTGGCCAGCTTCCGGTGTTCCGGTCCGGTCGGCCCGATCAGCGCAGTCTCGATCCTGTCGCTGACGATTACCACCTTGGTCATGGTGGAACCTATATCTACCCCTGCATAATATCTGATATCTCCCATCGCAAATCTTCTTCTTGTCTCAGCCTAAGCCTTAACCTTAGCCTGCCTTTCAATTCTTCTGTTTATTTCTATATGCTTCCAGCGTTTCGATGAAGGCATCGATCCTGTTGTGAGTATCCGCCTCATTGTAAGAGCTGATGTCAACAATGTCGCCTTCCATGATAAGGATGGGAATGTCCTTGTAGACCTTTCTCAGGACCTCGGCCTGGTGGATGATCCCGGCGTGCCAGCTCCTGCATGAGAATGCGGAATGGAAAACCACCCCGTCGCACTTGTAGTCTTCAAAGTACTCGATGATCCGGGCAACCTTTGGGGTTGAGCCGGGGATCTTACGCGCAGCGTCATACCAGTGGGTCCAGTAACGCACCCACCTCCAGGCGATGCGCTCCAAGGGGTCGTTTGTCTTGGGAAGGTCAAGCCTCTCGATCTTCTCATGGTCGCGGTATGTCACTTCAACGGGGAATACGGCGCCCTTGCCGTTAAAGTACTGGAAATCGTTCAGCGCAAACCATGAGGGGAGTCCCGCTGCCCATATGAGCCTGTATTTCTCAGGGTCGGCTACGCCTATCCCTTGAGCGATCTTCTCTTTCAACTCGTTATTGAGCTCCACGTAGAAGTCATAAGCCTCCTGAGTTCCTATGTTAAAGGTAATGGGCACCATGGTATTCATTGCATCCCCAGTGTCCATAGGGGTGGGGATTGCCTTGCGGAGGTCGTAGGTGTCCACGAAAAGGTCCCATGTCTTATCGGAGAGATCGACAACCGCCGCGAGCCTGTCCCAGTCCATCTTCTTCCCCGTAACCTTTTCACAGAATTTTACGGTTTCGTGAAGCTCCTCGGTGCAGTACTTCACATAGAACTTCTCCTGCTCGTGGTGGTCGACGTTCGGATCCCAGGGCGGGTAGTACATGTTCGTGACAAATACCGGAACATCTCTAAGGTAATGCTGCAGCGCCTGCGGCCATTTGAACCGGGGATCACATAAAAGCTGCCCGTTGCCCAGTATCATGTCGGGACGCCCCATTCCTCCCCACGGAGCGCCTTCAGGCATCGCGCCCCCCTGTTCCTCGCGGGCCATTTCAAACCCGATGTGACAGGTTGCATAAGTGCAAAGCGAGCGGGAGAAATTGTCCGATTCCGCCTTCTGGAGAAATTTTTCAGCGTCGCGCTTGGCTGCGCACACGCCTGAGAAGCTCTCACCCCAGGCAGGCACGATATCCATCGCCCTCATTATCTCATCATGGCCGTCATGAATAAACGCCTTGGCCACCTTTTTTCCTTCTTCCTTTGCTTTTAACGTAGCAGAAAGGTTGCCCCGTACGAATTTCGGTATCCCGGCAGCCGTCTTTGTTGCAACCGCTCTTCTTTTTTTTTCTTCAGCCATGTGCCTATCCTCCGTTATGCTATCATTTCCAGGAATGCTTCGATCCTGGTCTTCACCCGTGCCAGGGTGGATGTGGAATATTCATCCTCCAGGTACAGGACCGGGGTGCCTCCCGATTCGATGTAGCTCTTCACTGCCGGTACTTCGAAACCGTATGGGTCGCAGTATTTATAGATGAAAAGGATAGCGCCGTCTACCTTGAACTCGGCGATACGCTGTTTCAAATGACCGAACCGCGCCTCAAGATTCTCCTCGTATGTATCTCCTTCGCCCACGAAGGTTGTGGGGATCTTCAGCTTGCGCAGGTAGCGTTCCGCAATCCCCTGGAGAGGGTCTGTTGTCTCGTCTACCTCCGGCCAGTATACCTTCACGCCTATCGACAGATCATCGACAACAAGCCATGCCCCTGCATTTTCAATAGCCTCAGGTATTGCTATATGATCAATCTGATCGCCGATGATCATGATCCGTTTTCGATTGCCATCAGCAGGAGCCGGCCTCTTCTTTACTTCCTCTGTTACACTCTTGATAAGGGCGCTCGATTCGTCCACGGGAAGACTCATGGCAGCCACCAGAACCTTCATCATCTCAACGCCCGAGATGAGCGGGGGGTTCTGCTTTCTCAATATATAAAGCTCCCGCATAAGCCGCCGGTTCTCATTGTGCGCCTTTATGGCCTGCGCTATTGCCGTATCGGTGATCTTTGTTCCGAGGAATTTCTCCAGCGTGCCGATAAAAACGCGGAGGATCTCCTTCATGAATTCAATGGAAGGACCGCCGGTAACATGGGGCACGTTAAGAAAGTGCCAGTACGGGAGATTGAGGTTGCTGCTCCATACCTCATTCGTTCTGTCTATACTGTCACACTGGTGAGGCAAGACCATGCCGTCCATAAAGCCAAACCTTCCCTTCACGGCCGCATCAAAGGCGCTGCGAACAAATGGGCATATGATTGACTCCATGTATGCGTCGCCTTTCGTGACAGCCTCATCCATAAAACCCTTCAGCCTGATAGGGGCAACCCCTGCGGCGGTCAATATCTCGACCGGCGTCAGGGCAGACATGTAGCCTATTATTTTCCTGCCTTCTTTTTTTAACTCCTTTGCCCTCTCCCCGTATTGCTTGTAATACCTGTCGGCCTTTTCCAAACCCTTACTGTTCTGCGATCCAGTCATATTCACTCCTCTTCTCCATCCCGGTGCTGATTTACTCAGCCGGGAAGTAATGTGTGTTCGCTGCTAATTGAACCTTGAGAAACATAAGATGTCTTAATTTATAATAAGATAACCCAAAATATCTTTTCTTTGGAATTTTAACGGAAGAAAGCCATGTTTGTCAACAGGATTTGTGAAATCATTCACTTGTCTGCCATTGCAAGGTTCCTGCGTCGCAGAAAAACGGCCAAAGGCCACCTTGCACGATGAAGAAGCAGAGGGAACCGAAAGAAAAGGGGTATAAAAGATTGCAGTTAAAGCACTCCAAAAGCAGGTGCTCCCGTGTAGCGCCACGCCTCTTTATGCGATCCCTACCGCAAGGGTTGGATGATATTCGGCCACGACAGGAGCCTGTGCCTTCTTCGCTCCCCTACCGGCGCCGAGGTCGATTATATTGCTGAGGGAAATGCAGCCAAAAATTTCAATGAGTGCCATTTCCACACCGTTCCCATCGTGATAAAAGGCTGAGCGTACAATCTCCTTATCTTTTCCGGGAAATGCTTCAATGATTCTTTTATCCACGGGGCTGCATCCAAAAACCTCTATCAACATTTTCTCTTCCAAATCCCATCTCTTAGCCATGTCACCCTCCTATTAAGCATTTATGATCTGTACTTACCATAACAAAGCAAAGATCGTGCCATATAATTACCTCTTTTATAATCAGTATGTTAGGTAATTTTGTCAGCATTTTCTGTTATATGTAACAGTTTGTAGCTATTATATTTCACAGATAATTGTTGCCTCTCTCAGTTTCAGATCATTTGTAAGCAAATACGCCCGAGACAAAAAGCAACATACGCCATATCAGTTGCCGGTTTCTTGATGCCTGATACCGGTAAGATCTCGTAAACTCGAAACATCTGTTTTATTTCACAGAAATATATTGCATATTCATATGACAACATGTAAACTGTTAATTGTAACAGTTATAGGCGAAGGATGCTTCCATGAAGGTAAATGAGAACCAGTTTTTCAGAGAGATCACGTTGCGTATCTGCGGAAGCCTTGATATCGAGAAGGCCCTCTGGAACTGCTACCTCTACATAACCAACGTCCTGCCCGCTGACGAGCTTATCCTCACCGTATATGACCCGGGGGCCGGCACGCTTGACGTCGTCGCCACAGCGAACAAAAACGGCGGCATGGCGAGGTCGGACAAGGTCCCCATGCCCCCTGACCTCCAGAAACAGCTGGGGGAGCCCTCCAAATTTCCGCGCGTGAGGACATCGGACGATGTCTATAAGGACACGATAGTAGGGCTTGTTGCCGAGCGGTACCTTTGGCCCGATTCTTCGATCATTGTGGGCCGCCTCATCGTCGAAGGCAGGTTCGTGGGCTCCTTCATCGTGCGTGCGGATGGGAAGAACAAGTACGGAGAAGAACATGAGAAATTGTGGTCTTTGATCAACGAACCGGCAGCCGTAGCCCTTGCCAACAGTTTGCGCTACCAGGAGTTGATGAAGCTCAAGGAGCTCCTGGCAGACGACAGCCATTATTTCCAGAACGAGCTGCGCCGGGGCTTCAGCGAAGAGATCGTAGGCGCCGAGTTCGGCCTTAAGGCGGTCATGGAGCAGGTTTTTAAGGTAGCGCCGCTGTCGAGCCCGGTCCTGCTTGAAGGAGAGACGGGAACCGGCAAAGAATTGATCGCCAATGCAATCCACAATTTCTCGCCAAGGAACAATGAACCGCTCATCAAGGTGAACTGCGGCGCCATTCCCGATTCTCTCATTGACAGCGAACTCTTCGGGCACGAAAAGGGCGCTTTCACCGGCGCCACCTCCCAGCAAAGAGGCAGGTTCGAGCGCGCCCACAGGGGAACCATCTTTCTTGACGAGGTGTGCGAGCTCCCACACCATGCCCAGGTCCGCCTGCTGCGCGTCCTCCAGGAAAAAGAGATCGAGCGCGTCGGCGGCGCGCAGCCGGTCAAGGTCGATCTGAGGATCATCTCGGCCACGAACAAAGACCTCCGCCAGCTTGTGGAAGAGAAAAAGTTCAGGGACGACCTCTACTATCGCCTTTGCGTTGTCCCGATCCGCATCCCGCCATTGAGGGAGAGGAAGGTTGATATCCCTGCCCTTGTCGACTACTTCATGCGCAGAAAGGCAAAAGAGATAGGGCTTCATTTCATGCCGAGGCTTGTCTCGGGCACAATAGAGAGGCTCGTGGAATACGACTGGCCGGGCAACGTAAGGGAGCTAAGCAACGCCGTGGAGCGGGCCATCGTCATCCACAGGGGGGAACCCCTCGGCTTCGAGGACATTGTGGGCATAAAGCCGGCAAAAGATGGAGCGGGCAGCTATTGCGGCCCGGACGCAAACGATCTCAGCATGAGGAACATCGAAGTCCAGCACATTATGCGAGCGATGGAGATGGCCGGCGGGAACGTTGAGGGCCCGCAGGGCGCTGCGGCCATCCTCCGCTTGAACCCGGGGACGCTGCGCAGCAGAATGAGAAAGCTTGGCATCCCCTTCGGCAGAAAGGCAAAGGCATTATATTCGGGAACCAAGGATCCTTCCCCGATAGAAGAAGATGAGAAACATAAATAAAAAGAGGTCATCCATCGCAAAAGCTGCGGAGAACCGTAAGCAACTGGAGAAGAATATGTCGGAACTGGAGCACCAGATCACAGAAAGACAGCACGCAGAGAAGGCCCTTCGCGAGAGCGAGGCAAAATACCGCAGCATCTTCGAGAACGCCGTGGAAGGGATCTTCCAGAGCACTCCGGACAGCCGGCTTATCGCCGTTAACCCTGCCATGGCCCGCATTTTCGGCTTTGCATCCCCTGAGGAGATGGTCCTTGAGGTTACCAATATAGGCCGGCAGCTCTACATCAATTCCGAGAACAGGCACAGGTTCGAGAAGGTCCTCGCGGAACATGGAACGGTAAGGGGCTTCGAGGCGCAGTTCTACAGAAAGGGTGGCTCCACGCTGTGGGGCTCGCTGAACGTCCGGGCGGTCAAGGACGAGGCCGGCAGGATACTCTATTACGAGGGCATGCTGGAAGACATCACGGCGCGCAAAAGGGTCGAGGAAGAGCTGAGAAGATCGGAAGAGAAGTACCGAAACATCTTCGAGAACGCCTCTGAAGGGATATTCCAGATCACGCCCGACGGAAGGTACTTGAGCGTCAACCCTGCGGTCGCGAAGATCCATGGCTACGGCTCCCCTGAGGAGATGGTCCTTTCAGTGACCGACATCGCCCACCAGCTCTACGTTGATCCCAGCCGCCGCGCGGAGCTCAAGCGGCTCCTCGAAGAAAAGGGGTTTGTGAAGGACTTCGAGATCATGATGCGGAAAAAGGACAGGGGGCTGCAGTGGGTATCCGTCACCTCTCACGCAGTCAAGGATGCAAGCGGCGAGATCCTCTATTATGAGGGCATGCTTCAGGACATCACCGCCCGCAAGTTCGCCGCCGAAGAGCTTGGGCACCTGAGAAATTCCCTGAAAGGAATCCTCTTGGCGATGTCGTCGATGACCGAAATGAGGGACCCCGGCACGAGCGGCCACCAGAAAAGCGTATCGGAAATCGCTGCCGCCATAGCCGGGGAAATGGGATTGACCCGCGATACAGTTGAAAATATCAGGGTCGCGGGGATCATTCACGACATCGGGAAGATATCCGTCCCGGCAGAGATATTGAACAAGCCCGCACGCCTCACCGAAGCGGAATACGTGCTTGTCAAGGTCCACCCTCAGGCAGGGTACGACATATTGAAGGATGCCGGTCTGCCATACCCTGTCTCGGAAATGATCCTCCAGCACCATGAGAGGCTCGACGGCTCAGGATATCCCCGGGGGCTGAAAGGGCCCGACATCCTCCTCGAGGCGCGGCTCCTCGCCGTCGCCGATGTGGTGGAGTCGATCGCCTCTCCACGCCCGTACAGGCCAGCCCGCGGCCAGGACGCGGTCCTCGATGAGATCACAAAAAATAAAGGTATCCTCTACGACCCCGAGGCGGTCAGCATATGCCTCAGGCTTTTCATCCAAGGGGACGTTCTTAAGAAATTAAATAACAAAGTAACGAGGTTAGAACGAGGTTGGGGACACGAGGTTGGGGACGTTGGTAACTTTCGTAACTAAACCACCACCGGCTAAAGCCGGTGGGTTCAAAAGAACCAATGTATTTTAAGTATGAGTCGGCTAAAGCCGACTCTTCTTCTCATGGAGCGATATGAAAATCACCATCGTTTTCCTGAAGATCCTGGGTGGCGATATATTCCATAATGACTTCATCGGTTACATTGCCTGAAGATGCTGGAAAGTATCCTCTGCCCCATATATGGCGACCCCAGAACTGCCGTGAGAGTTCCTTGTGCTCCGAAAGAAGTTTGTAGGATGTTTTTCCCTTGAGAGATTGCACATAAATTTGGAGATAGAGAGATGGGGAGGTACCGACACAAAAAGATGGATATGATCTTTGGAGACAGACCCTTTGATAATCTCTACGTCTTTGCTCTTGCATATCTCTCGTATAAGGTCCCTTACCCGTTCAGCAACCTGTCCGTACAGTACCTTCTTCCGGTATTTTGTAATCCAGACCAGGTGGTACTTAAGGTCATACACCGAATGAGACGTCGTTCGGTAGTTCTGCATCTACTCATTTTACTAAAGTCTTCGCCTAAAGGCGAGGGGTTTTCTCCCCGAAGGAGACACTAACTTGGTGCCGTCAAAGGGTATACAGCCAGTTCACGAAATGGCCCTTCAAACAGACATTTCACACTTTGAGGCATGAGAGATGGGAGCGGATCACGAGTAAGTTACAGAAGTTACCAACGTCCCCCTCAGTGAAGTTACCAACGTCCCCCTCAGTTATCAGTTATTGAATTTCTTAAGAACGTCCCCGATTTTTTTGATGATGAGCGCCAATATAAGCGCTACACAACTTATGATCGAGCAAACCATGAAAGCCGGCCTATAGCCCCCCGCCACATCAAATATGTACCCAACAATAAAAGGGCCGATGGCGCCCCCAAGCGTAAAACCAAAGGCAATAATTCCGAGTATCAAGCCGTGGTTCTCTAACCCGAACAACTCTGCCACGAGCGGTGATTCCGAGGTAACACCCCCTCCATATGCAAGGCCAAAAACTGCCGCAAAAAGATAAAAAGCCCAGAGACTCTTTGCGGGTATTAGCCAGAGGAGTGAAGCTAACAATAAGAGAAATGCTATTATGAAGACAAATATGCTCCCGGTTCTATCGCCAAGCCTCCCGAAAAAGATCTTCCCTGCAATACTCAATCCGCCTATGGCGGCTAATATATTTGCAGCATCGATAGGGGCTATCCCAACATCTATTGCGCGAGGAACAATGTGGACCATGATAGCGAATACACAAAACCCCATGCCTACGATCATACTAAAAAAAGCCCAGAATTGTATGGTATGGGATGCTTCACGGAGCGAAAATGATCTGCCCTCCTCGCCTTTCTCCTTTGGCCCTTCTTTTTTCCGGTTCGGCTTGTGTCTTAAGAATTGAGCGCACAGAACAACAACAAACGCCAATACGCTTCCAAATATCAGATACGAGGCACGCCATCCGTATATAGATATGAGACGGCTTGCAACAGGCGGGCCCGCAAAGGCCCCTATGCCGACACCGGCGGCAACAATGCCCGTCATCATTCCTCTTTTTTCGACAAACCATCTGGCTACGACAGAAATCAGCGGTACAAATGAACCTCCCATGCCGATGCCTAATACAAGGCCATAGAATACATAAAGGTGCCACAGGTGGCTCACATAATACATCAGGACATACCCAAGACCGGCCAGAATGCCGCTCGTGGTCATTACAACACGGGGACCATATCTATCGGTAAACCTGCCCATTGCAATGCTTACCAAGCCCTGGATGACTGAGCAGATAGAAAAAGCACCTGCAGTTAACGCTCTTGTCCAGCCGAACTCGGTGAGCATTGGTTTGTAAAATACACCGAAGGCATAGAACGCGCCCCATATCGCAGACATGATGATAAATGAAAGCACAACTATCAGATGCCCGTAAAAGAATCCAGATGCGGAGGCTTCAGCATGATCAAAAGATTTATCGCCCATTGAGATTTTCTCTATACCCGCCTTTTCTCCATTTTCCCGCAACCTCGTATTTTTTGCAAGAAAGAACTAGTTTATGAAGCATTGCGAATCGAAGATCGCTGATGTATACTTCATCTACTGTTCGCGTTGTTTTCAACGCTCCTGGTAAATGGTATGAGGCGTCTGACATTCCGCGAGAAGTTCATGGATCATGAATGAATAATACAACAGCAAGTCCGGCGGGGCTCCTTTCAAAAGAGTTCATCGCGCTCAACGGTATCTTCTTCGTAGCTGCCTGCACCACCGCCGCATTCTTCCAGTTCCAGCAGCATCTCCAGAAGCTGGGCATCGACCCGGCGTGGGCAGGCTTTATCATCGGCGCAGATTCGCTGGCCGCCTTTATCATCCAGCCCGTTCTAAGCCCCTTCCTCCACAGGGGCAACGCCCGGAAGTGGATGCTTATCGGCACCTCCGGTATGATCGCCGCCCTCTTCCTTTACGGAAATGCGGCCACCATCCACGCGCTCATCTCGGTCCGCATACTCCACGGCGCCGCCTTTATCACCCTCGTCGCTGCGCTGGTGGCGATGATCGTCGACTTCATCCCCCCTGAGAAAAGCGGCCAGGGGTTCAGCTTCCTCTCGCTCGTCAGGCTTCTGCCTTATGCCATGGTCCCTCCCCTCGTCAGCTTCCTTGACGGGCGGTCGCTCGACCTTCCTTCAGTCCTTACCTACGCAGCGTTTATCATGTTCATCCCGCTGATGCTGATCTTTTTCCTGAGGACCTCTTTCAACGCCATCGGGAAGGACGCCCATGCGCCGCAAAGGATCAATCTCAGCGAGCTCAAAGAAGACCTGAGGAGCAGGGATGTCATCATCCTCCTCGCGGTGAACCTCCTCCTTTACACCTCCTATACCATTGCCTTCTTCTTTCTCAAGGGCTTCGGTGCCCTCATCGGCATTGGCAATCCCGGATTCTTCTTTACCATAGCGACCGCGACTATGATCATGATCAGGCTCGGGGGGGCAGCTTTCTTCGACAAGACAAACAAGTCAAAGGTCACGTCGCTTTCGCTTGCAGGCCTTGGGCTGTGCAACATCGGGCTCGGACACACACAGGGTGAGATATCTTTCTTTATCCTGTCAATCCTCTTCGGCATCTGCTGGGGCATCGTCATGCCGATCCTTACCGCCCTCATGTTCGACGTATCACCTTCCCGTTTTCGGGGCCTTAACGTCAACCTGTCCCTCGTTATGCTCCAGGCCGGGTTCTTCTTCGGGCCCTTTCTCGGCGGGATCGTCCTCGCCCATTCCGGATATGTATTGCTCTTTTATTGCTGCGCCCTGTTGAGCTTTCTATCCGCCGCCTTGACGTGGGAAGTGAGCAAACCCTAAATCCGAATATCTAAATCCTCAATAAAAAACTACCCCGCCACAAGCGGCGCGGTAGCAAAGGGTTGAAGCGGCATGACCGTGCCCCCTCACCCTGCCCTCTCCCGCGAGGGGAGAGGGAAAACAAATTCCTCACCGAACAGACAGCGCACACTCTGTCTTCTGCCGCGAGGGGAGAGGAAATATCGTTGCTATGACCCTTTTCCGCCGGGGTGCTGTGATAGCGTTGTCAAGTACCGCCTGTGTCCTAGCCTTTTTTTCAAGAGGAGGAGATGCCTCTCAAGATGTTTCTCCTCCAGTAAACCCTGCCCTCTCCCGCGAGGGAAGAGGGAATATTGTTAACCCGAAGCAGGCTGCGGGGAATCATCCGGATTGAAATGTTCAAACTCAGGAACTAAAGAACATCTGACTTGAGAGCATTTAATATTTGAATTTTGATATTGTTTCGTATTTAGATATTAAGATTTCGCGCTTGCGCTTGGTCTGATTATGGAACAACGGTCATATGAGGTCGATATCTTCCACCCTGAGGATGCAGAGGGGGTCGCACAACTATTCAGGACGGTCTACGGCGAAGGGTACCCTGCGAAGCACGTCTATCAACCTGATCAGCTTATCGCCGCCTTTGAGAAGAAGGAGAACATCCCCGTTGTCGCCCGCATGCCCGGAGGAAGGATCGCCGGATATGTTGCGCTCTTTACGTCAACGCCGAACCCAAAGCTCTACGAGGCGGGCCAAGGACTTGTCCTCCCTGAACATCGGGGCCTCGGGATCTCCTCGGCGATAACGAGCTATATCTATGAAATAGTAGGCAAACAATTCGCCTCGGACGGCGTCTTCGGGGAGCCTGTCTGCAACCACGTCTATATGCAGAAGACCTGCCTAAACCTTCAATGCATTGAGACCGCGATCGAGATCGACCTTATGCCCGCTGAATCATATGTCAAGGAAGGGACCGCGTCAGGGAGGGTCGCCGCGCTCGGTACATTCAGGATATACAGGCCGAAACTGCTGGCCGCTTACGTGCCGGGCATCTACGAAGAACAGTCAAAATACATCTACGAAGGGCTCAACGATCCGCGGGCCTTGACCATATCCTCCGGCGAGCCTCCCGATACGTTGAGAACGGAAATATCATGCAATGTCTTCGATTTTGCGAAAGTTGCCCGGCTGTCCTTCCTGCGAACAGGTTCTGACCTCGAAAATACCCTTGATGCGCTTGAAAAAGATCTCACCGCCCGCGGCTTTATCGTGCTTCAGGCATGGATCAGAATGAGCGAGCCCTGGATTGGCAAGGTGGCAAGATCACTCAAAGAACGAGGGTATTTCTTCGGCGGCATCCTCCCGAGATGGTTCGGTGAGGACGGGATGCTCATGCAGAAGATCATGGCGCAACCGAACTGGGAGGGGATAACTCTCTACAGTGAACGGGCAAACCACATACTGGCATTCGCCCGGAACGACTGGGCAGATATTCAGGTGACAGCATCGCACTAATTTCATTGATTTTTTTAGGGCTTCCATTTACAATGCTTAAAAATCTCAGGAAGGAGCTTATATGGAAATAACCTCCCGGCAAGAAAAGAACACGACGGTCGTTACTGTCCAGGGGAGAATTGACGCCGTCACAGCACCTGAATTCGAGAACTACCTCTCGGACCTTATATCAAAGGGCGGCCGGAGCTTCATCGTCAACTTAAGCGCGCTGGAATACATCAGCAGCGCCGGCTTAAGGAGCATACTCGCCACCGCAAAGAAACTAAAGGCCGAACAGGGCGACATAAAGTTCTCGGGGCTCCAGGGCCCTGTTGAAGAGGTCTTCAAGATCTCCGGCTTCTATTCGATCTTCAAGATATTCGATTCCGATGCATCAGCCCTGAACAACGCATAGAATCGTGGAAGTCCTGTCAACAATAAAAGTGCCCGCCAAGCTCGAGCATCTCCATGCTTTGATCGACAGGGTGAGCAATTGCGCGAAAGAACAAGGCTTGAGCGAGAAGAGGGTCAACGAAATAGAGATAGCCGCGGAAGAAGCGCTCGTCAATATCTTCCATTATGCCTACCGGGAGCAGGAGGGCGATGTCGAGGTATCATGCAAGGCAGAGCGGGGCATGAGATTCATCATCGAGATCGTCGACAGGGGAATGCCCTTTGATCCCCTTGCGGTTCCCGAACCCGATACGACCCTCGATGTTGCCGAGCGGCAGATCGGCGGGATCGGGGTGCTCCTCATAAAAAAGCTTATGGACGACGTAACATACAAAAGGGACCGCAATCAGAACATACTGAGACTGGTCGTTAATCTCAAGGCATAAGGAGATGATGCAATGTTTTCGTATGTATCTGTGACGAGGACTATTACAGGTCTTATCGTTCTTTGTTGCTTTGCCTTTCCATCCTTCGGCCAGGTCAATCCCGGCAGGATCGAAAAGGCCCCTGATCAGCAGAATGCGGAGCCGGATATCAAGAAACTTACCCTCGCCGATTGCGTCATCCTGGCGCTCAGGAATAATATCGACCTCAAGAACACATTCCTCAACAGGATAACCCAGAGGTTCAGCGTTAAGGTTGCCGAGAACAGGTTCAGGCCCCAGGGGAATCTGACATTCCAGTCATATCGGAATTCAACCTACCCGGATGTCGATACGGGAAGGACCACAGGATCGAACCAGGTCGCCAATACCAGCGTTACCCTCAACGTGCCCACGGGCGGCAACTTTGCCCTCTCCTGGAACAACCAGGCGACAAGGTCTGACGTGAACCAGCTGTATCAATACAACCCTTCATGGACACTCCAGTATACGCAGCCGCTCCTCAAGAACGCCGGCATAGAAGTGGCGACCGCGAATCTTGTGATCGCCCGCATCAACGAGGAAGGCAACGTCCTTGATCTGAAAGACGCCATCATCAATACGATCGCGAACGTATCGAACCAGTACAGGGACTACGTGAGGGCGCTTCGCCAGCTCGAGATAGACGAGAAATCCATGGAGACCACGAAACAGACCCACGAATACAACAAGGCAATGGTGGCAGCGGGAAGGATGGCGGAATCAGAGCTCCTTCAGTCCGAGGCCGGCATCGCATCGAAGAATATCACCATTACCCAGGACAAGAACGACATCGAGTTCAAGCGCCTGACCTTGTTGCAGACGCTCAATCTCGACAACCGGACTAGGTTCGAGCCCGTAGAGGAGACGGAGACCAGCGTCACGCCGCCTTCGTTCGAAGAGGCCATGGAGATCGCCCGGAAGAACAGATCAGATTACCTGAAGCAGCTGCAGCAGCTCGAGACGTCAAGGCTGCAATACAACGTGGCAAAGAACGGCCTCCTCTGGGACCTTTCGGTCACCGCAGGGGGAGGGAGCGGCATGACGAACTCACGGTTCGGAGCGGCCTACAGCAGCGCCGGGAGCCTCGGGAAAAGCGACTGGAACGTCGGCGCCCTCCTCACGATACCGCTGAACACCACGGATCTTACGAACACCTACCTCAGCGCAAAGGTCGCATACGACACGCAGAAGAACAATCTTAACAAGCTCGAAAGGACCATCGAGTCGGACGTTCTCAACGCCATCAGGAACGTTGAGATGCAGTACCAGCAGCTGAAGCTCGCAAAATACAACACCGTTCTGGAGCAGAAGAAGTTCGATGCCGAAAATGAAAAGATGAAGGTCGGCAGGAGCAGTCTCTTTCAGCTTCTCAGCTTCCAGGACAGCCTTGTTTCCGCACGCAACACCGAGCTGTCCTCCTTCATCAGCTATCTCAATGCCCTTACAACCCTCGACCAGAAGCTCGGAACAACCCTGAAGACATGGAATATAGATGTTAAGAAGGATGACGACGAAGTAAAGATGGCGGCAAAGGAGGCCCGCGGGAAATGAACCGGCAGGATAGTCATATGATCACGACACCGGAGGCGATGTGGCAACCCGGGAAATAGTCTACAGGAACATCCTGGAAAACATGCGCGACGGCGTCATGACCATCGGCATGGACGGCACGATCATCACCTTCAACAACGCGGCGGAAACGATCCTCGCCATGAAGAGCGCGGACGTCGTTGACAGGACCTTCGGCGAGGTCTTCCTCTCCGCGGAAGAGAACGACGAATTCAACCAGGCGGTCCTGAATGCCGTCTATGAATCAGCGATGGTGCATAACGCAAGGGTCCCGTATGGGGCTTTCGGAAAGGCCCTGACCCTCAACGTCACCACCTCCTTCCTCAGGCCTCCCGAGGGGAAAGAAGGCGAAAGAGGCGCTGTCATCGTAGTCTTCCAGGATGTGACCGAGGTCGAACACCTGCGGGAGCAGGAGGCACGACTTGCCGAAGAGCTAAAGGAACACCATAAAGAGCTCCAGGAAGCGTACGTCAACCTCGAAGGGACGAACAGGGACCTCCAGGCAGCCCTGAAAAAGATCCACGTGATCCGCGTAGCCGCTACTGCCTTTGTTATCGTGCTCTTCGTGGTCCTGGGGCTCATCAGCTGGAAGAGGATCATACCGCCGGGCAGCAAGCCCGCGCAGGAGACCCGCGCAGAGATGCGGGACCCTTCACGGATGAAGACGTTTACCGTGAACGAGCAGAGATTGACCGACTCGATCGCCCTCAAGGGATCCCTGAAACCCATCAACGTGGTCAACATTACAAGCCCCTTCAGCGGCAAGGTAAAAGAGAGGCTCTTTCAGTACGGTCAGCCCGTCCAGAAGGGGCATCTGCTTCTCAAGATGGATGCGGTGGAAACGGAGACGAAGCACAGGGAAGCGAACGTCACATACATCAAGGCCCTCGAGAAGATGCGGGAGATGGACAAGTGGGATTACGCCGACGAGGTGACGAAGGCAAGGCGCTCCGTTACCAAGTCGAAGATGACCCTTGACACCGCAAAGAACAAATTTGAGCAGAGCGAGATCCTGTTCAGAAAAGGCTACATCTCCTCAACGGATTACACCTCCGACAAACAGCAATACGAAACGGCCCAGATGGACTATGATGCCTCCCTCCAGGAATTGCAAACCGCCATCAACAAAGGCAAAGGGGACAACTACAGCGTGACAAAGATCGAGCTGGATAACGCGAGGACCAAGCTGCAGGTGCTGGAGCAGCAGCTGCAAAAGGCCAATGTCGTCGCGCCCGTATCAGGCACGGTGGTCATGCCCGACGCAGGCTCCGACAAGGACAAGAAGGGGAAGCTCATCGAGGTAGGCATGTCCTTCACGGAAGGGGACCTGCTTGTATCCATCGGCGATACGGGAGGGTTCTCGGTGACGGCCGAGGTGGACGAGATGGAGGTGCTGAAGCTCAAAAAGGGTCAGGAAGCGGTGATCACCGGCGACGCCTTTTCAGGCGTAACGCTGAAGGGGACCGTTACTCACGTCTCGTCGCAGGCCTCAAAAGGTGAAGGCTCAAAGAAGACGCCTGTCTATGAGATAATGGTCTCTGTGGAGAAATCCCCCCCTGAGGCACGGGAGAAGCTCCTCCTCGGGATGTCCTGCAAGGTGCAGGTCACAATAATGGACAGGGCGAATACCCTCATGATCCCTATCCGGGCGGTCAGCACGGAAGGCAACGACAGCTACGTGGCCATGAAGGACAAGAAGACGAACGAGATGAAGAAGGTCAAGGTGGAAACGGGCATCACCACCCTGGATTCAGTTGAGATAATAAAAGGATTGGCGAAAGGGGATGAGATACTTATTCCCTGAAGAATATGCTGCGACTCACCGACATACATAAATCCTACCACGTCGGGCCGACGACAGTGGACGTGCTCAGGGGGATCTCATTCACCGTCGAGAAGGGAGAGCTTCTCTCCATCATCGGCCCCTCGGGGAGCGGGAAGTCAACGCTGATGAACATACTGGGGCTTCTGGAGCAGCCCTCCTCGGGGACCTATTCGGTAGAGGATACGAAGATAACCTATGATGACGACAGGACGCTTTCAAGCCTGCGGAACAAGATGATCGGCTTCGTCTTTCAGCAGTACAACCTCCTGCCCAGGCTGACCGCCATCGACAACGTAGGACTACCTCTTATCTACCGGGGGATGAGCGAAAAGGAGATCACGGAGCGGTCGATGGAGTACATCAAAAAGGTCGAGATGGAGGAGCGGTCCCGCCATAAGCCGACGGAACTCTCGGGCGGGCAGCAGCAGAGGATAGCGATCGCCCGTGCGCTTGCGGGGAGTCCTTCGCTTATCCTTGCGGACGAGCCGACCGGGGCGCTTGATACCCACACGGGACAGGAGATCATGAACCTCTTTAAGCGGTTGAACGAGGAAGAAGGCATCACGATCGTGGTCATCACCCACGATCCCAAGATAGCAGCACAGTGCAGGCGCAAGGTCGAGCTGCGGGACGGCATTATTACCGGATGAAAAGATCATGATAATCAAGGCAAATGTCAAGGAGGCGCTGAAGAGCCTCGTAACGGCAAAGCAGCGCACGATCCTTGCGCTCATCGGCATTGTCATCGGTATCGGGTCTGTCATCGGCATGGTATCCATCGGCACGATCGTACAGAACGAGGCCCTGAAGCAGTTCAGGGACATGGGCATCGACATCGTCTCGGTCACAAAGGATTACGAGCGCCAGGGCAGCGACGAAGGGTTCAGCATGGACCACGTATACGGCCTTCCGGGTTACAGCCCTTTGATCAAAAAGGTGTCGCCATATATCGTCTCGGGCGCCCAGTATTCATACGCGGGCAGGGACCTGTATATAGAGCTCATGGGCGTCGACGAATCGTTCTTCGATCTCAACAAGTTGTATATCCGGGAAGGCCGCCTCCTGTCAGACCTCGACAGGAACAGGTTCTTCTGCGTCATCGGCGCGGAGGCCGCCGACATGCTGCAAAAGGCCGGGATCAAAGAGATCATCGGCGGGCAATTCCTGTTCGGCGAGCGCATCTATACCGTGATCGGCATCCTGAAAAGCCTGCCGGAGGGCGGCGGCATGCGGCCGTCGGGCATCAACCGGGGCGTTATCACCCATATCACCACTGCCATGCGAGCCTTCACCGCAAACACCATCACCACCTTCATGGCAAGGGTGGATACACAGGACAGCAAGGCGGCCAAGACCATCATAGAAGATTATTTCAGCAAAAGGACGAGCGGGCTCCGCGTAAGGGTGCGCACAGCAGAAGAGTTGATAGCACAGATGCAGAAGCAGATGCAGCTTTTTACCCTGCTGCTTGGCGCAATAGGGAGCATCGCCCTCATAGTCGGGGGCATCGGCGTTATGAACGTCATGCTCATCTCGGTGACGGAGCGGCGAAAGGAGATAGGCATACGGAGGGCGCTCGGCGCCCAGAGAAGCGACATCGAGGCCCAGTTCATCATAGAGTCGGTCACCCTCTGCTTTGTCGGCGGCATCATCGGGATAATCCTGGGGATCATCATCTCCTACGTCTTTTCCCACTTTTCCAAATGGGAGTTTCTCATCTCCCAGTCCGCGATAGTCCTCGGCTTCTGCGTGGCGACGGCGGTAGGTGTCTTTTTCGGCTACTACCCTGCCCGCTCCGCATCGCGCCTCGACCCCGCGGCGGCACTGAGGGAATGAGACGAATGCAGCTCAAGCGAAGCATCCGCGAGACGCAATAAGAATATTGTTCAAAGTTCTATGTTCAACGTTCAATGTTAAAAACAAAGCAGATTCTTTTTGCTCTGATGCATCGTGAGGATGCCTGGCAGATCTTTCCTGTTTTTATCTATGCGGCAATACTTTATAATGATAGAGCGTCGCCTTACTTCTCAATCTGATGGAGGGTAGAATGAAAAGATCGGCTTTGATGGTCCTGGCAACAGCCTTTCTTCTTCTATCGGCCGCCAACTGCGCCCATACCCAGGAACAGTCGTCGAAACAGAAAAGGATCTTCAGCGGCTCAAAAACTCCCTTTACGATGGAGGTTGGCGACGAGTTCGTCCTGACGCTTGAGTCAAACCCCTCGACGGGCTACCTCTGGCAGTTTGCCGAAAAACCCGACGAGGGCGTGGTAAGGTTTATCGGTTCCGAGTACAGGGCGGCGTACCCTGACCGCATAGGGGGCGGCGGGCACGAGATTTGGACGTTCCGGGCAGCAGGCAAGGGAAAGGCCGCGATAAGCCTCATATATGTCCGTCCCTGGGAGAAGGGTGTTCCTCCTGTAAGGACGGCGGGCGTCGTGATTGTTGTGGAATGAAACTTACCCCCCTCTCCCTGACCCTCTCCCGCGAGGGGAGAGGGAACAACTGTTTTTTTGCTGCCACTCTCCCACAAATGGAAGAGGGAACAATGATGTTGTCCCGCAGGCTGCCGGGGGATCGTTCTGGTCAGACCTCGATCTCCAGCCCGTCATAGGCAAGATCTATTTTGAGCGGATTGGATTCCGCATAGATCGTAAGGTACCGCCTCGTCTTTTCCAGAAACTCCTCCAGCGTCGCGTCGTCCACCGTTGGTTCGTTGTGGTACATGCAGAGGCGCTTCACCCCCGCCCTGACGCTCAGTTCTACGGCGCTCATGTTGTTCGAGTGTCCCCAGTCCTCCTTTGCCTGCACAGCCTCGGAGAAGCCATACTGGGCGTCGAAGATCAAAAGGTCGGCATCCCGGAAAAAGGCTATGAACGGATAGTTGCGGTTGTCAACATCCTGCTTGTGCTCCGAATCCGTTGAATAGACGATGCTCTTGCCCTCCTTCTCGAACCTGTAGCCGTAGGAATGGCCCGGGTGGTTCTGCTGAAGGGCCTTCACGGTGAACCCGCCGATCGCGTATGGCTTGCCGGGGTCAAGGAGGGTAAAGCGTATATCGCTGCTCATCGCCTTGAGGGCCACCGGGAAATTGTTAAAATTCTGCTGTATCACGAACGACTCTTCAAGGTAGTCATGGCACCCGTAGATGTTCACCGTATTGCCCGGTATATAGGCAGGAACAAAGAAGGGGAAGCCTTGGATGTGGTCCCAGTGCGGGTGGGAAATAAAGATGTGGAAGGTATGGCGCTTTTGAGGGCCCTGCTGTATGACGTAACCTCCGAGATCCCTCAACCCTGTCCCCGCATCGCAGATAATATGGTCCTCGCCGCCGACGATCTCCGTGCAGGACGTGTTCGTGCCGTAGCCTCCTTTTATAGAAAAAGGGAGTCTGCTCTCGATGAATTGCCCGATCGTATTGTCGTCATGAAAAGACAGCCCTTGCGATTCCTTTATTGCCTTGAATATCTTTGCCCTGATCGTTTCAGCCGTAACAGATGCCGGCAACGAACCTCGCGTCCCCCAGAAATGCACTTTCATGCGTTCCCACCCCTCCTAAAATTTTTTTCTTGGCGATTATAACAGGAAACCATAAGGCAGTGCAAATGTTATTAAGGAATGCAGATCTCTTAGGAGAAAGGCACAAAAGCCAATCGTAAATAACAGCGTTTTACTTAAACAGGCCCCTGGCCTTTTGAAATATGTCCAGCGTCTTCTCAATGGTATCTGTGGCAGGCCCCTGTGGTTCCTGTGCAGGCGCAGGCTGAGACTGGGGATGCGGCTGCTGCTGCGGGGCCGGCAGCGATGCAGTCGGGGCCGCCTGCTGCTGTCCCTCAGCCCCTTCGGGCAGCGGAGGGGGCGGCAGGGAGGAGCTGTCCTGATCGGACTGTTGCGCGCCTGGTGCAACCAGTTTATAACAAAGCTCGGCCCTGGCGCCGGGCCTTCCGCTCGCATATACAAGATAGTTGCCCGGAGCCAATGTGGCAGGGTTGTTCAGGTAATTTTTCTGTGCGTACGAGTACACCGCACTTCCAATCGTTGATTTCGTATAGGTTCCACCCGGATCGTCATTGCGGTACGACAGGTTCGTTGCCGTATTTCCCGCAGGTATCGTAAAACGCCCCGGTTCACTGCGGGCGCCTTCTGGCCCGCTGCCGACGTTTCCTATAACGCAGATACTGCCGGATTTCTTCGGGACAGGCTTCGAACCTGAGGATGCCGTGCCTTGTTGTGCCGTTTTTGCCGGAGCAGAAGATGCTTCATCGTTTTGGCTTAATTTGCTTCCCCCCGCAACGATCACCTTGCCGCAGTTTGGCCCAGTGTAACACATTTGGTCGCCCGCCCGCCAGCCGATGACGACAACATGGCTGCCCACCGCGGCGCTGCCTAAGTCTTTCAATTGATAGCAGCCAGACCTGCCCCAGCATTCCTTATGCGTCTCTTCCAAACAGATACGGCCATCCTGAAAACCCTTAACGACGCAGGTGCCCTTGGTATCCCTTTCAGTTTTGCCGACGCAGCAAAGATCAGATGCGCCGGCAAACGGCAAAACCCCTAAAACAAGGCCTGCCGCAATGAATAAAAAGATAATAGTTTTAACCATGAAAATCCTCCTACTTAAACAAGCCTCTCGCCTTTTGAAATATATTCAGTGTCTTTTCAATGGCATCTGTGGCAGGCCCCTGTGGTTCCTGTGCGGGCGCAGGCTGAGCCTGGGGCTGCTGCGGGGCCGGCAGCGATGCAGTCGGGGCGGCCTGCTGCCCCTCAGCCCCTTCGGGCAGCGGAGGAGGAGGCAGGGATGAGCTTTCCCGTTCCGGCGGCTGCGAGCTCGGAGGGGGAGGCAAAGCAACATCGCTTCGTCCGGGCGAAACGGAACCGGCAGGAGGCGGAAGGGAAGATGCCGCCGGTTGAGCCTGCTTTGGCATCTTTGAGGTTGAAGTTGCCTGCTGTACTTCGTAATTTATGAGTTCACCTTTGATCGCACCGGTAATAAGACTTGTTATTTTGAACTGGAGCCTGATCTTAGGCCTGCCAGGCCTGTCTTTTCCCGGCCCATAAGGCTCCAATTTGTCGGCCAATGCCTTAGAGGATTTAATGATTATATTCGTTGATAAACCGTTACAATATTTATTCGTATCGAAGGTGATCTCATCAGTAAAACAATCGTGCACAACAACATCAGAAATATCAGCTACCTTTCCGATCGCCCTTTTCCCATCTGCGCATATAGCCTCAATGGACGTATAGGCCGCCTGTAATGTTGCCTTCCTCGGCGATGCAGTCGACGATGCCCCCTGCTGCGCTGTCGATGCTGCAGGAGTTGCGCTGTCGTAATCTATCGTTTGTCTATATTTAAAACAGCTAGGGTCGCTGGCACCCGCAAATTGAAAAAAACTGAAAACAATGCTGATTGTCAAAAACATCAAAACAACGAATCTTATCATGAAAACCTCCAGCTTACGATATTAACCCTTCAGCTTCAAAAACGACGGTTATAATGGATGGCCCCCATCTTTATGATTGATTAACAGCAGCTCAATCGTATTTTTGTGCTTTACATGTCCCGGCATTATTATCCCAGTACCAAGCCCGGATTTCACCAACGGAGTAGTCGCCTGAGAAAGAACGACCATTATCGCGCCATATTAACGCCTTGCATATCTTGGTTGTTGGGTCATATTTCGATCGCGAGGTAAAAACAAAGTTTGTTCCCGGCTTGTCGTAGCTTCTCTGGATGTGGTTGTTCATGCATTCGCATATAATCTGTCCCTCGGCTTGAGTAAGTTCGTCGTTGCTTTTCTGTTGTATGGACTTTTGCTCCTTTGGCTTCTGTGATGTTGCCTGATCTTCAACGATCAGTATTTTCGACTCCCTGGATAACCTTATCGGCTTGGACTGGGTTCGGTTCCAGAGTTCCAGCTCAATTGTGCGCTGCCCTGCTGACTGGCAGGGAACACGAATAGACTTTGCGCTGCCCATAGCCTGCCCGTCCACAATCCAGTTGAAATACAGAGCCGACTCTATGGCATTACTAACGGAATGATTACCGATAAATTCAGCGGTCTCTCCTCTCTTTATTTTACCGGGCCCACTTATGGAGGCGCTTACCTTAGGGCTTGCCATCGCGCCCACATTTACGCTTACGGTTTTCTCGCCCAATTTTTGCCTCTTTCCTTGAACATCCTCATAAGCAACGACCTTAACCGTGTGGCTGCCCTGAACCGTAAAGGAATGGGACAGGCTGTTTCCGGAACCGCCCATTCGGGCGCCGTCAACATACCATTCAAAGATATACGGTTGAACCGCTGCCTCCGAGCCTGACCCCACGATATCCGTTCCGAAAAGCTGTTTGCCCAGCGAAGAGAGGATGCCGCCTGCAGCCCCGGCAAGCCCTCCTGTATCCGTTTTTGACCCGGATATTGCGGCTGTATATGCTGCATTTTCGCCCGAAGATACCTGAGCCGGTCCCTGGATGTTGACGAGGGATTGGCCTACAACCATTGTGTGTTTCGCCTCACCGAGCTTGATCGATTGTTTTTTAACCATGTCTGTCCGGTAGACAACAACGCTGAACTCATATGCTCCGGGGTGGTCTACACGTCTTGAAAAGGTTTTTTTATCTTCAATAACCTGGGTGCTGCCTTTCATTCTCCATGCATATTGCAGTGCAGCCTCTCCCGGATCGTTTGGATCTGTCACAACATTGAAGGCAACCGTTTGACCGACCGTTGCCTGTGAGGGCGCTTCGATACGAACATGCAGCTTCTTCTTTCCCGTCATTTCTATGGTGTATTCCCATTTCTTGTCAAGATCAACATTTACCCGTGATACTGACTTTTCGTATTTTTCAGCAGCTACCGTAACTTCATAGAGACCGTTGAACATTCCCTCGCCTGACAGTTCGCGAAGGTCGGCCTTTCCATCCTTGCCCGATCGCCTGTTGTTTACACGCACCTCGTCCGGCAGCTCAATGGAAGCTATCGACACCATAGCGCCTTCGATCGGGGCGCGTGACTCCTTGTCGACAATGAAGAACTTTACTAACCTGACCTTTTTGCGTATCTGTTCCACTACCCAGGAGATGGATCCGAAGGGGTCCACTCCTTCCTCATCTGTGGTGACAATACAAAATTTCGGGTAATTGACCTTCTTGCCCCATTTTTCTGTTTCGATGCCATTCCATGGACTTTTATCAAAGCCGTCGAAGGTATCATTATCTTTTCCATGCCACCATATGTCGAAGCTGTAAACCTTCTCGCCGATTGCCAGTGCCGTAGCGCCATGGTTAGAATTCGGATCAAACGCCCTCGCGATACGACCGGACGACTTCTCTCCCATGACCATGAAATGCGCGTTCATCGGGAAGCCGGCGCCGGCAAACGCGTCTCGCAGAAACACAGTTGTGCCTCCGCAGGTGCCGTCCTCACTTCGAGTCAAGCGCGTAACGGTGCTATAGTTAGGTTTTATACCTTGCGCGGCCAATTGCTTTGCAACCTCAGACGCGACATATTTCGCCTTTACGAGTTCGTTGGAAAATGTCCTGTCCTTGGTGATATCCTCGCCGAATTTACTCCAGTCTGTTACTTCTGACCGTAAGGCCCCCATCTGCCGTGAGTAAGCCGGATCTCCCTGTCTTATGTCTTCTACGCTACCATCGCTTGTTGCCGTCGATCCGGGGGGAATTCCCAATGCTCCGTCAGAGAGCGCAAAGGCGTTGTGAATAAACATGCAAAAAATAAGCATTGTGAACAATGAGATCATGCCTCTATCCTTCATTCCATCCACCCATTTCTCCTGCCGTCATCGGCCCGAAGCCGCTTACCCTGTGTTTGAGGTAATACCGGCTTGCTGCTGCCTTTGCATCATTCTGATGAAGCGTTAATCCGATTGCATAACCTTGCATAAAACGGCGCACCGTGAAAAGATCGGGATTATGAATTATATCATTTTCCATAAAAAAAGTATTCATGATCTTGTACTCTCGAGATTTCTACCCTTTCGTTATTGATTTCTGTGTTTTTATTCTAACATTGGCAATGGTTGTATAAGACAGAGCATAATACGAACTATGGTATGCGATTTATTCGCCTTTATACGTTATCATCATCATCGTGATGTCGTCGGATTGAGGGGTGCTGCCGGTGAATTCCACAATCTTCTGCATCACGCCGCTCACGACGCGCTCGACCGTCCTGTCCTGGAATTCCGATAATTCTTTTTGGAGGCGCTCCTCGGAGAAGAGGTCGTTCCTTTCGTTCATCGCCTCGGTAACCCCATCGGTATAGAGGAACAACGAATCGCCCTCCCCAAGCGCGATGCTCCGTGCAGTATATTGCGCCTCTTCCATGGCGCCGACAAGAAGCTCGCCTGACTTCCCGAGGTACGCAACATCCCCATCCTTCTTCATCAGCAGCGGGGGGTTGTGCCCTCCGTTCGTATACTGCACCGCTCCGGTCTTAACGTTCAGTATCCCGCAGAACACCGTTACGAACATGCTCATATCGTTCCCTATGCAGAGGTCCTCGTTCACCCTTGAGATGATCTTGTCGGTGGTCAGGCCCATTGTGCTCTTTGCCTTGATGAGGGTCTTTGTGAGCGCCATGAACAGCGCCGCGGGAATGCCTTTGCCCGAAACGTCCGCAATGACGAAGCAGAGCTGTTCATCGTCGATAAAGAAGAAGTCGTAAAAGTCCCCCCCGATCTCCCTCGCCGGCTTTATCGTAGCATAGATGTCGAACTCCTTTCTTTCCGGGTATGGGGGGAACTTCTTGGGCAGGATGCTCATCTGTATGTCGTGGGCGATCTTCAGCTCGCTCTCCATGCGCTCCCTTGACGCGGTCGCCTCTGTGAGCTCGCTGATGTATTCTTTCAGGGATTCTCTCATGAAGCTGATTGCCTCCGAGAGCCTCCCAACTTCATCACCCGTCTTTACGGACGGCAGCTCGATATCAAAGTTTCCCGCCCCAATATGTTCCGTCGCTTTCGCCATATGCCTCAGCGGCCCCGTTATGGACCTGGCGATGAACACAACCGCCACGGCAAGCAGCACAATGCCGGCAATCCCCAGGAAAAGCACGATATGGTTCAGATTTGTGATATCCGCCATCAGCTCATCCTGCGGAAAAAGGACACCGAGGGACCAACCGCTTGACTTTATCGGCACATAGGCCATCCAGCAGGGCTTTCCCGTGACTGCGCTCTTGACCCACATGGGGGCCACGCCTTGCTCGCCCTTGAGCATCTTTCGTCCCACATCCCTGAGCTTTGCGTCCTCGCGCGCCTCGGCGATCGTAAAGATCGTTTCGTTCATGATCAGCTCTTTCATGGGGTGCGTTACAAAGGTCCCATTCTTGGATATCAGAAACCCGTAACCCGATGCAAGTATCTTTATGGAAGAGACGATATCCCGCAGGCTTTCAAGGGATATGTCTACGACGATAACGCCGGCGACCTGCCTTTTGCCGTCGATCTTCTTATAAAAAGGCACGGAGTAGGAGGACATGAGGATGCCGCCGCCCTCTCCGAAATAGGGCTCGATCCATTGAGGCTGCTCAAGCTCTCTGGGGATCTGGTACCAGTCCCACAAAAAATAATTATAGTGCTTGTCGAGATATTTAAAATTTATTCCCCCGTAGGCCTTGTAGAAATAGGGGGCGAAGTATTCCTTGTCCTTTTTGAATCCGTAGGGCTCAAAGGCGATCGCGGCGCCGTATATCTCAGGGTTCTTTTCGACGATCGCGTAGAGGACCTGGAAGAGTTCCTGTTCATCGTTCGTGCTGTTCTCAAGGAAATAGGCTATATTCTCGGGCACCTTTTGTGTGGCGCTCAGCATCGCCTCGATCTTGTTCGTCGTCGTCATGATAAGGTTGCCCGCATTCTCCTCGATCCCCTTTGCGATCATCCGTTTCGAGACGAAATAGTTATAGGTAAAGATGGCAACAAATATGCAGGCGCTGCTCAGGGTGAAGAAGAGGACGAGCTTGAAGGCTATCCCTTTATTTCTCAGCATATTTTGCACACTCTTTGTAGAAATCACCGAACTCGGGCGCCTGGCCTATCAGGTTGTTGACTTTAAGCTCCCCGGCGACCCTCTGGTAATCCCGCATTGCCAGTGTGCCGACGGTGATGCTCTTGTCGTCCTCCGGCAGGATAAGATCTTTCATCCTGTTGAGCATCCATCTCTGGTGAATCTTGTTGGCAGGAGCATTCGCCGTTGCCATGTACTTGAGGACAATGTCCAGCGCCTCCTCCGGGTGTTTGAATGCGTAAAGCCATCCCTCGATGGATGCCTTCGCAAAATTGCAGGCAGCGGCAGGGTCCTTCTTAAAGGTCTGCTCAAGCATATAGATGCCGTCCTCGGGGAAATTCAATCCATACTCATGGAAGAAAAAGCTCGTCAACTCATCAGGGTTGACGCCTGCGCTTATGATCGTGTGGTACTCGTTGTACCACATTGCAGACGCTACATCCACCCCGTCCCTGAGAAAGAGGTTGACCGAATAGGATTGGGGAACGATCTTCACATCGAGACCGTATTTTTTGAAAAATGCCATGGGCTGCAGACGGAACTCATCCCTCCACAGCCCCACCTTCTTGCCGTTGATATCTTCCGGCCTTGTGATGCCCCTCCCTTTTTTTGCCACAAGCATGAGAGAGGACCTCTGCACGATCTGCGATATATTAACTATCTTTATGCCCTGGGAACGTTTCTGTATCGCTGTGGAAAGCCATATGGTGCCGAAATCCACTTCCCCCTTCTCCAGCAGGTCAACGGGGGCGCTGTATGGTCCTCCCGTCTTTATCGCAAGGTTGATCCCGTATTTACGGTATATCCCTTTCTCAAAGGCGACATAGTACCCGGCAAACTGGGCCTGCGGGGTCCACTGAGGTATGAAGGACATGTCTTTCAGGGCCGGCTCTGCACAAAGCGCGCTCACCGCACAAGAGATAATCATTATCACGAGGACTGTAAAAAGCAGGGTGCTGTTCGGGTGATATCTTGTTCTGTTTTTATTATGCATCGATATATCTATTATCGTTGGATAGGGCCACAATAGTCAACAGCAAAAACAGGCGTCGTGAGCTATCTCAGATAAGGTTCCCACATTTTGGCCGTTTTCCTGATGTAGTCCCCGGGCAGGTCCCTGACGATCTGGTTGTGGCCGGGAAGAAGGACCTCTACCTTTAATTCGGCGAGGCGGTAAAGGGATCTTTTTAACGCGGCGGGGTCCGCGCCAAAAAGGTCAAAGCGGCCGATCGCGTAGTCGCCATAGACTACATCCCCCGGTATCAGGATGCCCGCGGCCTCATTATAGAGGGCGATGCCGCCCATTGAATGCCCGGGGATGTGGAGAACCTCCCATACCATATCTCCGATCTCGAGGATATCCTTGTCTTCGAGCTTGCGTTCAACGGGAAATTTAAAGGCATCTTCCTTCAGTCCATACTGCATCTGACACATCCCTTTGAACTCGTTCATTCCGTAAACCGGCCTGTCATCGCCTTGTTCCAGCGGCTCTGCCTCAAGCCTGTGAACCCACAGCTCCGCACGGGGGATTTGTTTCTTTATCTCACCGAGGCAGCCGATGTGGTCAAGGTGGACGTGGGTCATAATGATCCGCTTGATCGCGGAAAGGTTGATGTCATGCTTCTTGATCGATTCTATCTTATATGCGCCCTTCCCCGTCAGGCCCACATCAACGATGGAAATATCGTTGGAATCAGGCTTGCCGATAAGATACATGTGCGAGTCAGGTATGAACTCATCCATTCCCTGTACGAAGAATACACCGTCTGCAACTTTTGCCATATCATCTCCTTCTATTTGGTTATTTACTCTTATTCAGGATTGCCTTTTAATTTTCTCCTTCCAAGCCACTTGCTCAGCTCGTCAAAATATACGTAGAAGACGGGTGTTATATAGAGCGTCATGAGCTGGGAGAGAAAAAGGCCTCCCACGACCGCTACGCCCATGGGCTGACGCGCATCTCCGCCGGCGCCTATGCCGAGGGCGATGGGCATCGTGCCGAAGAGCGCCGCCATCGTCGTCATCATAATAGGCCTGAAGCGGATCATGCATGCCTTGTGGATCGACTCCACCGAGTCCAGCCCTTCCGCCTTTTCTGCTTCCAGCGCGAAATCCACCATCATAATGCCGTTCTTCTTCGCGATCCCGATGAGCATTATCATCCCCACCATTCCGTACATGTCGAGCTCCATCCCGAATATCCACAAGGTCACAAGGGCCCCGCACGCCGCCAGAGGGAGGGCGCTCAGGATCGTGATGGGATGGATGAAGCTTTCATAAAGGATGCCGAGGACCATATAGATGACAAGGACCGTTACAAAGAGCAAAAAGCCCATGCTCGCGAAGGATTTCTCGAATTCCTGGGCAGAACCCTGGAATCCCGTTGCGATCGACTGCGGCAGGTTCACTTCGCCGGCTATCTTCTTTGTGGCATCAACGGCCTCGCCTATCGAGTGGCCGGGCTTGAGGTTGAACGCAACTGTGGCGGAATTGAGCTGACCCGTATGGTTCACGTTCAGCGGTCCCAGGGTCTCTATGATATGTGCGACGGTGCCCAGGGGGACCTGCTTCCCCTGGTTCGATTTCACATAAAGGTAGGACAGCGCGCTCGGGTCTTCCTTGAACCGGGGCTGCACCTCGAGTATCACGTAGTACTGGTTTAGTTCACCGTAGATTGTGGAGATCTTCCGCGAGGCGTATGCCGAGAAAAAGGTATTCTGGATCTGCTCAAGGCTCAGGCCCAGCGCAGAGGCCTTGTCCCTGTCCACCTCGATATACAGCTTGGGGTTGTTCAGCTTGACGTCGGAGTTTACGTCGACCAGGCCGGGGACGGCCCGCATCTTTTCCTCAAATATCAGGGCGTACCTGTAAAGCTCGTTGAGGTCGGAGCTCTGGAGCGTAAACTGGTATTCCGCAAGGGCGCTGCCGGCGCCTATCTGGATAGGGGGCGGGTTCTGCGGGAACGCGACAACGCCGGGGATGCTGTTCAGCTTCGGCCTCAGGTCGTTGACGATCTCGTCCGCAGACCTCTTGCGGTCCTTCATGTTCTTCAGCATGGCAAAGGCGATGCCGCTGTTGTATGTGTTCAGGCTCGCAACGGATATAAAATCTTTGATGTCTCCTTCCTGCATCAGGATATCGTTGACCGCCTCCTGGTGCCGGACCATATCATCGAAAGAGATCTTGTCCGCACCCTGTATCCACGCCATCATGAAGTTCTGGTCCTGGCTCGGAAGAAACCCTTTCGGTATCCTCATGAAGAGAAGCGCCGAGATAATGACGACGATGATCGTGGCGGCAAGCGCCAGCCTGCGGTGCACAAGCACCAGCCGGAGCGTGCGGCCGTAGTGCCTGACCATGCCCTCGAAAATGCGCTCCGTTGTGTTGTAGAACCTGCCCTCCTTCTTCTCTTTCATCTCCTTGAGTATCCTGCTGCACATCATGGGGGTAAGCGTCAGGGATATGAAGCCGGAAATGAGTATGGCCGCGGCAATGCAGACGGCGAACTCATGAAAGAGTTTGCCCACAATGCCGGGCATAAAGAGGATCGGTATGAAAACGACCACGAGGGAGAGGGTCATAGACATGATCGTGAATCCTATCTCCTGGGAGCCCTTATAGGAGGCATCCATGGGGCTCTCGCCCATCTCCATCCGCCGCACAATATTCTCAAGGACGACGATCGCATCATCGACGACAAGCCCCACGCAGAGTACAAGGGCCATCATCGAAAGGTTGTTGAGGCTGAAACCCTGAACGCTCATCACCGCAAAGGTGCCGATGATGGACAACGGAACGGCAACGTTCGGGATGATCGTCGACCTGAAAGAGCGAAGGAAGAGGAAGACGATGATAAGAACGATGAATATCGTCAGGACCAGTGTGAACTCGATGTCATCGATCGATTCCTTTATGTAATCGGACGCGTCATAGAGAAGGTGCCACTCAACGGACTCCGGCAGCATGGCCTTGAGCCTGGGCATCAATTCCTCGATCCCGTCAGCCACCTTTACCGTATTCGATCCCGGCTGCTTTTTGATCGCGAGCACGATGGCCCTCTGGGCCTTGCCCTTCGAGATGTACCAGGCAGCAGACTGCTTGTCGTTCTGTATACCGCTGATCGCGTCGCCTATATCCTTCACCTTTACGGGCCTGCCGTTCTGATAAGCCACGATAACCTCGCGGTATGCCTCGCCGATCATCAGCTGTCCGTTCGAGTCGATCGTAAATGCCTGGAACGGGCCGTCGAGGGTTCCCCCGGGGAGGTTGACGTTTGCCTTCTGGATCGCGCCGGCGACATCGTCGATCCCCAGACCCATATTGGCAAGAAGCTTCGGGTTCACCTGGACGCGCGCCGCAAACTTTTGACCGTACACGATGACCTGCGAGACACCGTTGACCATGGTGAAGTTCTGGCCAAGGTAGTTCTCCGCATAATCATTGAGCTCGATAAGGGGCATCTGCTCGGAAGTGAGGGCAAAGTACATGATCGGCTGGTCCGAGGGGTTCACCTTGTCGTACGTAGGGGGGCTCGGCATATTGCCCGGCAGTTCTCCCTGGGCGGCCGCAAGCTTGGAGTTCACATCCTGCGCGCAGGCATCTATGTTCCGTTCGAGGGAAAACTGAAGGATGATCGTCGTTGAGCCTGTATAGCTTGTCGAAGACATGGATTGGAGGCCCTGGATAGTGGAGAAGTGCTTTTCCAGGGGTTTGGCAACGTTCGACGCCATCGTCTCCGGGCTTGCTCCCGGCAGGGATGCCGTCACCTGGATGGTGGGAAAGTCGACTGCAGGAAGGTTATTGATCGGCAGGTTCAGGTAGCTTACGATGCCGAAGAAGAGGAGGCCGAACATGACCAGGATGGTCATGACCGGTCTTTTTATCCATAACGCCGAGATGTTCACTGTTTATTACCCGGGGAGCCCTTTTTCTGTTCGCCGGCGCCCGCCGGTTTTGTTGATGCCCCTGCGCCTCCGGGGGTCAGCGATTCTCTTATCTCAACAGGGAAGCCGTCTCTCAGCTTCAGGTGGCCGTCGGTCACGACCGTCTCTCCTGTATTGATCCCTTTCGATACGACGGTCTCTTCGCCGATCGTCCTTGAGACGGTAATGCTTCTGAGCTCCGCCTTCTTATCGGGCCTCACAACGAAGACAAAATGTCCTTTCTGTCCTATCTGTACGGCCTTCGCCGGAACGACAACTGCATCCTGCTCCTCTTTGAGGTTAAGGACGACATTGACGAACTGACCGGGCCAGAGAAGCTTGTCGCTATTCCTGAATTCCGCCTTCAGGAGGATCATGCCTGTGGCCGCGTCAACGGCATTGTCCACGAATGTGAGCCTCCCCTCGGTGGGGGCCTGCATTCCCTGCGTGCTTACCCTTACCTTCAGCGTATCCGATACCATGTACCTCCTGATCTCGGGAAGCTGTTTCTCCGGAACGGAGAATTTAACGTTGACCGGAGATATCTGGTTCACTACGACGAGCTTCGTGTCGTTGTCTTTGATCATCGCGCCTTCTTTGACCAGGTGAGCGCCCGTCCTGCCGTCGAGGGGGGAACGTATATAACAGTACTCGAGGTTAAGGCGGGCATTATCCACATCGGCCTTGCTCGCCCTCACCGTTGCCTGCTGCGTTAGAGCAAGGGTCTGCTTGTTCTCGTAGTCCGAGGTCGCTACAGCGCCTTTTTCAAGGAGGAAGGCATATCTCTTTGCCTCGTCTTCGTTATATTTAAGCTGGGCCATATCCTGGGCGAGCTTCGCCTCAGACATTCTCAGCTTTTCCTGAAAGGGCGCGGGGTCGATCGTGAAGAGGGGCTGCCCTTTCTTTACATCCTGCCCCTCTTTGAAATGGATCCTGAGAAGCTGGCCTACGATCCGCGCGTATACCGTGACCGAGTTATACGCTTCCACCGTCCCGATCGCCTCGATGATGACAGGCATGGTCTTCTGCACCGCCTTCCCGGCCAATACGGGCACGCCGTGTTGCGCAGGGGGCGCCGGCCTCTTCCTGGACAGGTAGCCGTAAGCTGCCGCGACCGCAATAATTATACAAATTATAATAATGATCTTTCTCCGCTTCATCACCTGTTCCCCATCGCCCTTTCGATGTTCGCCTGGGCGGTCTTATAATCATAGAGCGCATTTATGTTGGCAAGTTTTGCCTTGCTGTAGCCGACGGTGGCGTCGGTAACCTCGAGGGGGTCGGCCAGCCCTGAGGAATATCTCAGGTTGGCGAGCTCAAGGTTCTCCGTTGCCTGCCTTATCTGCACCTCCGTGTTGGAGATCGTCTCTTTCGCCTTGAGGAGGTTCAGGTAAGACTGCTTCACATCAAGGAAGACGTCAAGCCTTTTCGCCTCGATCTGCGCCTCCACCGACCTTGTCCTTGCAAGAGATTCCTCTATCTTGTTCCTCGTCAGCATTCCCTCGAAGATATTCATGTTCATCGATACGCCCGCGTTCCACACCTGGCCGAGAGGATATTGGCTTCCCTGGAAGTTATACCGCGCGTTGCCCGATATGGTCGGGAAAAAATCCCTCTTCGCGCGGTCGACGGACGCCTCGGCGGAGCTCTTCTGCGCTGCAAGGGACCGGAGATCCGGCCTGTTCTGGTAGGCCCTGTCCAGCGCGCCTTCAAGGGTTACGCCATACTCCTCGAAGGAAAGGGTATCACTGATGGTAAACTGCTCCGCTGTGTTTAGCCCCATCGCGTTGTAAAGCCTTACCCACGCGACCTTGAGGTCGTTCTCCGCCGTAATGAGGTCGAGCCGTGCGTTGCTCAGATCCAGTTCTGCCTTTGTAACGTCGTATTTCGGCTTTTTACCTGCCTCGAAAAGGACCTTTGCCTGCCTGAGATGCTCACTGTATTGCCCGACGATCTCCTGGTTGACGTCTCTCGAGCGCTTTGCCTTCAGGACCCCGTAATAGGACGTCTTAAGATTGCTGACCACCGTCGTCGTCACATCTTCAAGGTCAAAACGGGAGGACTCGACATTGAACTCCTTTGTTTTCACGTCCATCGGGGTCTTGCCGAAGTCATAGATCGTCTGCGACATGCTTGCACTCCCTATGCTCTCGTTGTGCAGCCCTACAGGAAAATAGGGGTCGTAGGTGTTCTTCTCAACAAAATACCTGTTGAAGCTTGCCTGGGTATCCACCTTCGGATAGTAAGGTGCCTTCGCCTGGCCAAGCTGCGCCTCCTTCGTGCGGACGGTATAACGTGAGCTCATGATCGAGGGGTGCTGCGCCAGGGCGATCTCAATACAACGCCCGAGACTCAGCTGCTCTCCTGTTTTGGGAGTCTCCTCGCCGGCCATGGCAAAAGAAAAAACGGCAAAGGATAAGATGACCACAAGGCAAGCACTGTTGTACTGCACAGGCCTCACTGCAGTCCTCTTCTCATCAACTCTTTTTATCCACATAATGAAGGTAAGTCACATAATAAAAGAGGATGGCCTTATTGTCAAGGTTTTCATGGAATTGCTGGTTGGGATAAAATGAAATATGGTACAATGGAGATAGCGGAGGTGCTATGAAAAAGATATACGCCATATTACTGGTTATCGGCCTTTTCACACTTTTTCTCTCCAATGATGTATCCGGCGCAGCAGAGGCGGTAGCAACTACCGCTGACGACCAGGCGGCCGTTGAAGTAACGATCTACAACAGCAACGTCGGCCTTGTAAAAGACCTGCGCAACATCAGGCTCGCAAAGGGGATACAGGAACTGAGGTTCATGAACGTCGCTGCACAGATCATCCCGACCAGCGTCAACATCCGTTCCGCAATCTCCCCGGACAGCTTCTCAGTCCTTGAACAGAACTACGAGTATGATCTCCTGAGCCCCCGGAAGCTCATCGACAAGTACGTCGGCAAAGCGGTGAAGCTCGTCTCAAAGAACCCCTATACCGACAAGGAAGATACCGTAACGGCGACAATACTCTCGAACAATGAAGGCATCCCTGTTTACAGGATCGGCAACGAGATCACCTTCGGACACCCGGGGAGGATAATCTTTCCGGAGATACCGGACAATCTCATATCAAAACCCACACTGGTATGGCTTCTCAACAACAGGGCAACTTCCCAGCAGAAGATAGAGACGCTCTACCTGACCAACGGCATCAACTGGAGGGCCGATTACGTCCTGACTCTCGACCGGAAAGATGCCGCGGGAGACCTGAACGGATGGGTCACCGTGGACAACAAAAGCGGTGCGTCATACAAGAATGCGAAGCTGAAGCTCGTTGCAGGAGATATTCACAGGGCGCGGGACGATCTGAAGAGGGAGAAGGTGATGGCCGCGGCTGTTTCCCAGAGGGCCGAACCGGAGTTCAGAGAAGCGGCCTTCTTCGAATACCACATCTATACGCTGGAGCGGAACACAACGATCAAGGAGAACCAGACGAAACAGATCGGTCTCCTCAGTGCCTCGAACGTGGCGCTGAAAAAAGAGTTTCTCTACCGGGGCGCAGCGCACTATTACAGGAACCGCTACGGCGATGCCATCACCCACGACAAGGTCGGCGTGTTCCTTGAGATTCAGAACAAAAAAGAGAATAACCTCGGTATGCCTTTGCCGAAGGGGATAGTGAGGGTTTACAAAGAGGATCACGACAATAGCCTTCAGTTCGTCGGCGAGGATTCCATGGACCACACGCCGAAGGACGAGAAGATACGCATAAAGATGGGAAACGCATTCGATATCGCCGCATCGCGGAAACAGACGGTATGGGAAAAGATCTCGAAGGACACCTACGAGATAGCCTTTGAGATCTCCCTGAGAAATCATAAAACGGAAGATGTAACGATCAAGGTCATCGAACCCCTGTCGTGGGACTGGAAGATCCTCGAATCCTCACACAGATACACAAAAGTGGACGCCCATACGGCCTCTTTCGACGTGCCGGTAAAGAAGGACAGCGAGGCAAAGCTCATATACAGGGCGCGGCTGAGGTTTTAATATAAACCGTCCCTCTGGTTTATCTGGTTGATGCTGACTTCTGACGGCTTCTTTAGCTTTCAGCGATCAACAAAAAAACAGGCTAAGGTTTAGGCTGAGGCTGAGCAAATTCTGTTTTTCCTGAACCTTAACCTCAACCTGATTCTTCTCGCTGATAGCTGTGCGCTGACGGCTGTCTGCTATTCACTCTTTAGTAAATTTTGAGTATGATGTTTATAAGCATGAGAAGGAGGGCGATTCTCCCTGACCAGATGTGGAACCCCTTGATGACTTTGGCGCGCCGGCCGGCCCTGAATTGCATGAACCCAAGGACAGGCGCTGCAATTGCGAGGACCACCGCAACGATCCCGATATAGCCGTGGGGCGTGCTCAAATGCTGCCCTCCCGCCAAAGCGATATCAAGGAACACCACGCAAAACCCCAGCGCGGCACATGACGCGCCCGATATTCCGCACATCCTGTGGAGCTTAAGCCACCATGCTTTTCTTTTCATAGTGCGCGCAATGATAAGACCCGTGAAGAGGAATAAAAAACCCGTACACATAAGTATCGCATGGGCGTATAGAAATACCATCTTCTTCTACCCTCCCTGCATTTCAGTCATCCGGCCCTGCCGGATTGAACTGTCAGGCCCGGTCAAAACTGCCCAGCAGCCTGAGCAATACCATGTCTGATGCCGGGTCAAGGTCCCTCACGGCCCTAACCCCTTTGATCTCAACAATGACCGCTTCCATAATGAGGAACGTCTTTGCAGCCTCTCTGAGACAGCCGGTCTTTACCGTATCCCACTTTCCGTAGGTACCATGAAGATGCAGCCTCGGCTCATCCTTGTACCAGAATATGGTACCTATCCCCAGCGTCTCATGGCTATCCACGAGTTCCCGCCATGACGGCGTCGGCGGCATCACATCCTGGACCGGCCCTACGACGATCCTTGCATCCTTTATGCCGCCGACAAGGTAAAGGATGCCCGCCTTTATCCTTTCCTTTTTAACGATATCCACAAGACACCCGAGTATATCGTCATTATCATCGAGCTGTGCTACGACAACCCTGCCCACTTCCCCGACCTGGTATTTCATGCCTGCTCCTCCTTACAAAAAAACATAAGCATTTTGTTATTGATCCGGTATATGGGCGCATCAACACTTTACATTCAGAATGCGAACCCTTTGTCAGTCCCTCCGCGACGTGCAGGATCGCCCATGCACTCTCCTGCCGATCCCTCCAGGCACTTTGACCCGTTCCGCCAGATGGTTCCCGAAAGACTGGCACCCGACAAAATGACGCCCGAAAGTTCTGCATCCTTCAGGTTGGCTTTATCCAGGGTGGTTTTGCTCAGGTTGGCGCCCGAAAGATTGGCGCCGTAAAAATATGCACTGCGCATGTAAGCGCCGGTGAGGTCTGCGCCGGTGAGGTCTGCGCCGGACAGAACGGCGCCGGTGAGGTCTGCGCCGGTGAGGTCTGCGCCGGTGAGGTTCGCATTGGAGAGCACTGCTCCGGCAAGCTGGGCTCCCTGAAGTTTTGACCCCGAGAGATCGGCCTTGCGCAGGTCACACCATTTACATTCCCCTGTAGCCAGAAGTTTGTCCAGATCCTTCTGCTGAAAGGCATATGAAAGATCAGGCAAGGCGCATATTGCGGCCACAATGAGAAGAGCGCAGAATGCAAACATTCTTTTTGTTATACCGGTCCTTCCCGTTAAGTCCGCTCCGCATACCGCCTGTTTCCCCGTTCCTGTATATTGATTCATTCTTCACGTTTTTACCATAAGGAGCATAGCTATGCAACGGGTATTTGTCTTCGGCGACAGCATTTTCCGTCCCCTTTGGCTCCTGAAGAATGAGCATGGCATCAGGAGATCCCCCGTAAACACGCTCCATCAATAGATCCCCTCTCCCCTTTGCGGGAGAGGGTCAGGGAGAGGGGCATTATCGCCGGCATTCAATCCGTTGCAAGGATCTCCACGATCCTGGGAAATATATATTCAGCGACATCTGTCCGGTATCCTCCGTGGGTGATGATCAGGTACCTGCCGCCGCAGATCTCCTCCGCGCTATCTTTTACGGCCTGCGCAAGCTGGGGGAAAAAATGCATAGTCAGGCCTATATCGCCATAATCCCCCTGCGCCGTATCGTGGCCGAGGTTATGAAAGATGATCTCTGGCTTGAAGTCCACCGCCCTTTCGATAAATTCCGATCTGACCTTGTACATATACTCCGCATCGGTGATGCGCCCCCGGACATCGACGTCCACGTTCGTCCCGTTCCCGGTTACGTTATTGTAACTACAGAAACATACGTGGAGCACATCATAATCGTCCTCAAAGATAGACCGTGTGCCGTCCCCGTGGTGACAGTCCGTGTCAAGGATGGCAAATCGTTGCATGCCTGTCTTTTTTCTGATATTCGCTATAGCCGGCCCTGTACAGGAGAGATAGGTCCCTCCCCATCCCGATTCCCTGCCCGAATGATGGCCCGCGCCGACAGAAAAAACCAGCGCGTTTTCCAATTCCCCCTTTGCGATCATTTCACCGGCCCTCACACATCCGCCGACGGCAAGCCTCGCGCCGTAGTAATACCAGCTCCTCCTTACCCCGGCGAGATAATTGACTGTGTGTGCCAAGAGCAGCGCCTCTTCCTCCACCGGCTCTGATTCGAAGAGCACCACCCCGGGGAGCGACAGGTCCCGCTCCATGACCATGGGAAAATTGCGGAACTTGTCCCCAATGATAGGCCAATCCTTGTTCCGGAACTCAGGATGAAAGAACACACCGGTCTTCATACATCATCCCTCGTCCACATCGCACGGCGGCGGCTGTTCTTTGAGCATCGTGAGCCTTTTCTCCGTCAGCTCCTGCTTCATCACAAAAGCAGGCACGGCGAACTCGTCTTTCTTCTTGATCAGAAGCCACTCCTTGTCTTTGCCTCTGAGACGCGTGAGCACAAAAGTGCCTTTCAGTTTTTTTCCTTTCAGGAAAAACCCGATGCGCCCTTTTGTCATGTCATTATCCAGCAGCTCGAAATCTCCCGAATCCCAGACGACAACAGGCCCTGCCCCGTAGTAGCCCTCAGGGATGATCCCTTCAAATGTCCCGTATTCGAGGGGATGGTCCTCGACAAGGATAGCGAGCCGTTTATCCTGAGGAGACAGAGACGGCCCTTTCGGTACGGCCCACGATCTCAGCACGCCTTCGATCTCCAGCCGGAGATCGTAGTGCAATTTCTTCGAATGGTGCTCGTGGACGACAAAATAGGGCATGACATATTATACCACATACGGGTACCTATCCTTTTGCGCCGTAGTCAGCGATTGCCTCGATCTTCATCGCTTTTCTTTGCATTCCGCCTGTATATTCCTTCAGGTCGACGACAATAACGGTGATATTATCGGTACTCCCATGATTGAGCGCCTTCTTCACCACCCTGTCCGCGCACTCCTGCGGATCTCCCAGCCTCCTTATCTCCTCCATGACGTCTTCGGGCGCGAGTACATCCCAGGCGCCGTCACAGGCGAGGACCGCATAATCGTTCTCCTTTCCCAGATATCCTTCAACAATCCTCGGCTCAGCGGTCACATATGGCTTCAAGGATAAGTCCCCCAGCGCCCTGCTTACCGCAAGTATTCCCTGCACCCTCGGAACGCCTATGCGCATTATCTTTCCTCCAAGCTCTTCGATCCGCTCGGTTTCGCAGGGGAGGTCGGGCTTATGGTCAACGGTAAGCACCTCAACACCGTTCTTTATCCCGATGATTACACGCGTATCCCCCGCATTGGCAACGATAAACCTATCTGCCATTATATAAAGGTGCGCGGCCGTTGTACCGCTTCGCACGCGCCTTTCCGTAAGGTGGCTGTCCACCGCCAGGTATGCGTCCCTCAGGAGACCGCGGTCATTCCTCCGGCTCCTCAACGGTTTTGCCCCTTCCTGCACCCTGCTGTGTATAAAGTACGGGGTAAGCATTTCGACGGCTATTCGTGATGCCGCCCTGCCTCCATGACCGTCATATATCTCAGCGCCGAAGAAATCCTCCTCCGGCCTTTCGTAGATCGCGTGCTCGTCCTCCATGCTTTCACGCCAGCCGATCGTCTCGCATACACCGTAGTGAATGTCCATGGCGTCCATATATATATTCTATCATACAATGCACGGTGACGGTTGCTGGTTTTCGACACGAAATACTTGCAATGCATTACATGAAATTTTATAATAAGAACCTACATGAAATTCGAAGACGGGTTGAAAAAACTTGAAAACATTGTCAAGACCCTTGACGATGGAAAAATTCCCCTTGATGAAGCCCTGAACCTTTTCAAAGAAGGGTTAGCTTTGACCAAGGAACTTTCAAAAAGACTCGAAGAGATAGAGAAAAAGGTCGAAATACTGATAAAAAAGGAAAACGGCACCATAGAGAAGAGGCCGTTCCTACAGGAAGAATAGTGGATCTCGGCACGTATCTGCACGACAAAAAGATCATTATAGAAAATACCCTGAAGGAGATCTGCGCTTCCTTTGTCTCAACGCCGGGGGTCTTGAGGGATGCCATGGAATACATGCTTTTCTCCAATGGCAAAAGGGTGCGCCCGATCCTTGCTATCGCGGCCTGCGAAGCAAAAGGAAAGAGCAGCGACGACCTCCTCCCCTGTGCCTGTGCCCTCGAAATGATCCATACATATTCCCTCATACACGATGACCTCCCGTGCGTAGACAACGATGACCTGAGGCGGGGAAAACCTACCTGCCACAAGGTTTTTGGCGAGGCGCTTGCAATTATGGCAGGGGACAGCCTTCTTACAGAGGCCTTCAGGATCATTACCGACACCCGTTTCACGGAGAGGCTGAACCCGAAGATCATCAAGCAGATCGTCTTAGAAATAGCCAACGCAGCGGGCGCGGAAGGGATGGTAGGCGGACAGGTAATGGACATACTTTATGACGGCAAGGAAGGATCAAAAAATATCCTCCAGTACATACACATGCATAAAACCGCAACCCTCATCAGGGCATCGGTCAGGATCGGGGCCATTGCAGGCTCGGCAAAGGCAAAAGAGCTGAAAAACTTCACAAAGTACGGCGAATGCATAGGCCTGGCATTTCAGATCATGGATGACATCCTGGATAACGAGGGCGATGAGGAGATTGTCGGGAAAAGACTGAAAAAGGATGCAAACAAACAGACCTATATAAAACATTACGGCATCCTTGCATCAAAGTACAAGCTCGAGCAACTCGTCAATGAGGCAATACAGTCGGTTGACTTTCTTGGCGAGGATGCAAGGACACTGAAAGAGATCGCACAGTATATCGGCAATAGGATTTCGTAATGCTTCTCGAAAAAATCCATTCACCGAAGGATCTGAAAAAACTTACCGTCCCCAATCTTGTACGGCTCGCCGGAGAGATACGGCCTTTCATTATTGATGTCATCTCAAAAACAGGTGGCCACCTCGCTTCAAACCTCGGTGTAGTGGAGCTTACCATTGCGCTTCATTATGTATTTGATACGCCTGAAGATGCGATCATCTGGGACGTTGGCCACCAGTGCTATACCCACAAGATCCTTACCGGAAGACAGGACAGGTTTGGCACGATCAGGCAGACCGGGGGATTAAGCGGCTTCCCTCTCAGGCAGGAAAGCAATTACGATATGTGGAATACCGGCCACGCAAGCAATTCCATCTCTATTGCCGTCGGCCTCGCAGAGGCTAAAAGGAAAAGGAATGAAAACCATAAGATCGTAGCCGTTATCGGCGACGGCTCCCTGACAGGAGGCATGTCCTTTGAGGCCCTGAACCACGCCGGCCACCTCAAAAGCGATATCACCGTCATTCTTAATGACAATGAGATGTCCATATCGAAGAATATCGGCGCCCTCTCCTCCTATCTGAACAGGATGATGACCGGGGAGTTCATCAGCAACATCAGGGAGGAGATCAAGAACATCACAAAAAAACACCCTACCGTCTATAAGGCGGCAAAACATTTCGAGGAGGCCATCAAGGGGTTCTTTATTCCTGGCATACTCTTTGAGGAGCTCGGCTTCCAGTATTTCGGGCCTGTCGACGGACACGACCTCGGCATCCTCATTGACACCCTGAAAAACATCAAGCGATTCAAAGGCCCCGTCCTGATCCATGTCATAACAAAAAAAGGGAAAGGGTATCCTTACGCAGAGAACGATCCTGAAAGATTTCACGGCATCTCAAAATTCGAGCTGTCCACGGGAAATTCCATCAAAGGCGGCTCCCGCACTTACACCGACGTCTTCGGCGAAGCGATAGCAGAGCTTGCGGAAAAGGATGAGAAGATCGTTGCGATCACGGCAGCGATGGGCCTCGGCACAGGTCTTGATAAGTTTTCCAGCCTTTACCCCGAACGATTTTACGACATCGGCATTGCCGAACAGCACGGGGTTACGTTCGCGGCGGCCTGCGCCCTTGGAGGCTTAAAACCCTTCGTCGCCATCTATTCGACCTTCCTCCAGCGGGCCCTCGACCAGATCATTCTCGATGTATGCCTTCAAAACCTCCCCGTTGTTTTTGCCGCTGACCGAAGCGGGATCGTAGGCCAGGATGGGCCTACCCACCACGGTGCATTCGACCTTTCTTACTTCAGGCACATCCCTAATATGGTACTCATGGCGCCGAAGGATGAGAACGAGCTGAGACATATGCTTTATTCCGCTTATCTTTACGGGTGTCCCGTGGTAATACGCTACCCGAGGGGCGAGACCCCGGGCGCGGGTATCGATAAAGAGTTCAAGGAGATACCCTTCGGAACATGGGAGGTCCTCAGAGAGGGTGCCGGCACAGCGATCATTGCCTGCGGCAACATGGTGCATCAAGCCTTGCTGGCGGCAGAAGAGCTTGCCGCAGAAGGCATAGAGTGCTCGGTGGTCAACGGACGCTTTATAAAACCCATGGACAGGGAACTGCTTTCGCAAATCGCGAAGCAGGCCGCCCGAATCGTCACCGTTGAAGAGAACACAATTATAGGCGGTTTCGGAAGCGGGGTCATTGAGCTGTTATCGGAAGAAGGCGTGGCCCTTCCGGTAAAGCGTCTCGGTATTCCCGACGCCTTTATAACCCACGGCAGCCCGAACAGTTTAAGGAGCGGGATCGGTCTCGACAAGGAAGGCATTGCAAGGGCAATACGAGAGTGGCTAAAGAAAGAATAGACGTACTCCTCACAAAAAAAGGCCTCGTCCCATCCCGCGAAAAGGCAAAGATATTCATAATGGCCGGGGCAGTATACGCGGCAGACGAACGCGTTGCAAAGCCTGACCAGAAATATCCCGATGACATTGCCGTCGAAATAAAGAAAAATCCTGTTTCCTATGTGAGCTACGGCGGAGTTAAGCTTCAAAAGGCCCTGGAGGCCTTTCAGATCAACGTGAAGGGACAAAAGGCCCTCGATATAGGTTCATCAACAGGAGGTTTTGTGGAATGCCTGCTGGGGGCTGGCGCGGCAACCGTTCACGCCGTCGATGCCGGCACCCATCAGCTTCACGAGCGCTTGAGGGGCGATTCAAGGGTGGTTCTGAAGGAAAATTACAACGCCCGGTATCTACAGTTTACCGATGTCGGGGAGACGGTTGATCTCATCACCATCGATGTCTCTTTCATATCCCTGAAAAAGATCCTGCCATCGGTGATACAGTTCATGAAGCCCGCAGGCAGGATCATCTCTCTCGTCAAGCCGCAGTTCGAGGTCGGAAGGTATGAGGTCGGCAAAGGAGGCATCGTAAAGGATGGAGAGAAGATTCAAAGCGTCATAGATGACATCAAATCCTACGGAAAATCCCTTGGGATAGTTCCTGTAAACGTAATTGAAGCGCCGAGAGAACGGGAAAGGAAGAACAGGGAGTATTTTATCTTATGGGAACACCAAAAGATCCGAAATCCGTGAAGCTTTTCGCAAGCCTCATCTTCAGAGAAGAAGCGCCGCTCCATGGCGCCCTCACAATGCTCGCAGATGAGATAGGCGCGATCGAGGAAACGATATTGCCCGCAGCATTTTCCCACACGGACTATTACGAAGAGGAGATGGGGAAAGGACTTTTGCGGATCTTCATCCTTTTTAAGGGGCTTTTTCCGAGGGAACTGCTCCCGGGGGTCAAATTGAAGACGAACGAAATAGAGCTGGCCTTTTCTGAGAGCGGCAGGAGGAGCGTCAACATTGACCCTGGATATATCTCCCTTGAAAATGTTATACTCGCTACAACGAAGGGTTATGTTCACAGGATCTACGTTGGCAGCGGCATATATGCCGATCTGACCTTTTTATACATCAACGGGACATACAGGCCGCTGGAATGGACCTACCCGGATTACGGCGAGACGCAAACAATCTCCCTCTTTAACAAATGGAGAGAAAACTATAAGCAGGTGCTGAGATGCCAAAAAGCATGACAGGGTTTGCAAAACTGGAGACGGAATCCACGGATGGAAAGCTTTACGGAGAAGCGCGGGCATTGAACAGCCGCTACCTCGAGATCAGCATCAAGCTGCCCAGGGCAGATTTTCTCCATGAACAAAAGCTGCGCGAGCTCGTTAAGCGCCATATCAAGCGGGGCAAGGTTGACATTACGATAAAATGGGAACGGCCGAACGAACAGGCCGGAGCCCAGAAGATAAATGAAAATGTGCTCGCACAGTATGTCGAAACGGCGAAAACCTTAAAGGAAAAATACGCACTGAAAGGCGATCTGACGATCGATAACATCTTCAGCTTTAAGGACATCTTCTCCTACGAGGAAAACAATAACATCAACGAAGACATGCTGATGCAATCATTCGAAAAACTTATCGCCCAGCTTAACCAGGAAAGGGAGAAAGAGGGAGACCTTATAAAAAAAGACCTGATGGCAAGGGCAGACGCCATCGTGTCGAATGTCGCCGCTATTGAAGAACGATGGCCCCTGACGATCAAAATGCTCGAAAACAGACTCCGGGAAAGGATCACGGAGATCATTACATCTTCTTCCGTTGACGAGACAAGGGTCCTCCAGGAGCTCGCAATCTACATGGAGCGCCTCGACATAGCTGAAGAGATAGTGCGCCTCAAAGGCCATATTGAAAACTTCAGCGACACCCTTTCTTCTGATGATCCCATTGGAAGGAAGCTCGATTTTATTATCCAGGAGATGGTAAGGGAATCAAACACCATAGGAAGCAAAGCGAATGATCTTTTTATTAATGAGCGAATCATCCAGATAAAGGTGGAGATCGAAAAGATGCGGGAGCAGGTTCAGAATGTGGAATGAGACACATCAGGCTACTGCCTGCTCATTACTGCCCATCACCCCAGCGGCTCCAATCGCTCGCGTTCGGCTTCGGAACTTTTGGTTCCGCAAAAGACCGAGCTTCCTCGCCTCACGACGGTTTGCTCAAGGACATTCCGACACCAATGCTGATGAATTATCCGGGTCTAACATTTTTAACGGTGACGCGTGTGGATACTAAGAAGAAGGGGCATCTTATTGTGGTGTCAGGGCCTTCGGGGGTGGGGAAGTCGACGATCATCAATAAGTTCTTGCAGGGCGACGGCAACAGCAGGTTCTCTGTCTCTTATACTACAAGGCAAAAAAGAGACCGCGAAATCCATGGAAAAGACTATTATTTCGTCGATAACAGAACCTTTCAAAAGATGATCACAGAAGGGCTCTTCCTTGAATGGGAAAATGTCCACGCCTATCTCTACGGCACTCCGAGACAGGAGGTGCTTGACATACTGCAGCAAGGCGTCGATGTGATCCTCGATATAGACGTCAAGGGCGCGCTCAGCGTCAAGGAGGCGTGCTCGAACGCCCGCCTCATATTCATTGAACCCCCTTCAAAAGAAGAGCTCATAAGAAGGCTGACCCTGAGAGGCGAAAAGGAAATCGCCTTAAGAATGAAAAGAACAGAAGAAGAGATTGCACAAAAAGACCAATTCGAGTATACTGTTGTGAACATCGAACTCGATCAGGCATTTGAGAATTTCAAAAAAACGATTGAACGTATAAGGAGAACAGGGTATGGCAAGGATAACTGTTGAAGATTGCATGGATACCGTGGAAAACCGCTTCGAGCTTGTCCATCTGGCGGCAAAAAGATCAAAACAGCTGATAAAAGGAGCCAAGCCCTTCTTAAGATCTTCGAATAAAGAGATCGTGACCGCACTGAGGGAGATCGCGGATAAACATGTCTACTTCGAAAAGAAGCAGATACTGGAAGAAAAAGAAGCGCCCTACCAGCTTTCCAACTTCACACCGTAACGGGAACACAGCCGGAATCAGTTTCGCCGTGAGCTATTAACCATTAGCTATAATCTGATTTTTCTCCCCTTTTTGACTTAAGTCAAGGCATACAGGTCTGTTCCGCACTATATTTCCTACAATGAAACAAAGAAAAATTTATTAAGGAGGGGCATATGTTTTGTTACCAGTGTGAACAGACGGCAAAAGGTGAAGGATGCATAAAGGTAGGGGTGTGCGGGAAACAGTCCGACGTGGCGGCGCTTCAGGACCTTCTGGTGTATCTCCTGGAAGAGCTCTCTTATTACGCGGTTGAGGCAAGGAAACTGGGTTTAACAGACCGCAGGGTCGACATCTTTACCGTTGAGGCGCTCTTCCATACACTGACGAACGTTGATTTCGATCCGTCACGCCTCGAGTCGCTTATCCGTAAGGCAGTTGCACTGAGAGACGGTCTGATCGATGCAATAAAAGCAAAAGGCGGCGACACCGGTTTTCTGAAAGGCCGCAGCCTCACAAAACCCGAGGCGTCACCTGACGGGCTTGTGAAGCAGGGCGAATCCTTCGGGTTGAAAAACCTGGCAAACGCCGATCCGGACATCACATCTCTCATGCACACCCTTCTCTTCGGGCTCAAGGGCGTTGCAGCTTACGCCTATCACGCACAGCTTCTCGGAAAGGAAGACGATGCCGTATATGCATACACCCACGAGGCGTTAAGGGCGATCCTGGAGAACAGGCTGTCGCTCAATGAATGGCTGTCGATGGTCCTCAAATGCGGCGAGGTCAATCTGAAGGCAATGGAGATCCTCGACGCCGCGAACACAGAGTCGTACGGCCATCCCGTACCGACAAAGGTCCCCCTCGGAGCAAAAAAGGGCAAGGCGATCCTGGTATCGGGCCACGATCTGAAAGATCTCGATGAGATCCTGCAACAGACCGAAGGCAAGGGCATATACGTATATACCCACGGCGAGATGCTCCCTGCACACGGATATCCAAAACTTAAAAAATACCTGCACTTCTACGGGCATTACGGCACCGCCTGGCAGAACCAGCATAAGGAGTTCAGCGAATTTCCCGGCGCCATCCTGATGACCACCAACTGCATCCAGAAGCCCCTTGATTCGTATAAGGATAACATCTTCACCACGGGCACCGTCGGCTGGCCCGGAGTAACGCACGTAACCGGCGGCAACTTCAAACCGGTCATCGATAAGGCGCTCTCCATGAAAGGCTTCGACAACGATCAAAACGGCAGGTCGGTGATGGTCGGATTTGCACGGGATGCGGTAATGAGCGTTGCAGGTGCTGTCATAGAGGCGGTAAAGAGCGGGCAGATCAAACATTTCTTCCTTGTTGCAGGCTGCGATGGGGCGAAGCCGGGCAGGAACTACTACACGGAATTCGTGGAAAAGGTTCCCAGGGATTGCGTCGTCCTGACCCTTGCCTGCGGCAAGTTCCGTTTCTTCGATAAGGACCTTGGTGACATCGGCGGCATCCCGAGGCTTCTCGACGTAGGGCAGTGTAACGACGCCTATTCCGCCATACAGATCGCCGTTGCCCTTTCCAAGGCTTTCAACGTCAGCGTGAACGAGCTGCCGCTCTCCCTCATCCTGTCATGGTACGAGCAGAAGGCCGTGGCGATCCTCCTTACGCTTCTCTATCTGGGCATCAAGAACATGCGCCTCGGCCCGACCCTTCCGGCCTTCATCACTCCAAATATACTCGACGTCCTTGTGAAGAATTACGACATCAAGCCGCTCTCAACGCCGGAGGCAGACCTGAAGGAGATACTTGGATAAGAAAGTCAGCTCATGGCTCGTAGCCGTAAAGCCTTTGCTGTAAGCTATGAGCCATGAGCTATGGGCCGCTATGGAGGTATTTATGAAGATACGAAGAAAGATAGTAAGCATAGATGAGGAACGCTGCAACGGCTGCGGGCAGTGCGTTTTGGCCTGCGCAGAGGGCGCGATAGAACTCGTGGGCGGCAAGGCAAGGCTTGTGTCGGAAAACTACTGTGACGGCCTTGCAGCCTGCCTCGGGGAATGCCCTCAAGGCGCGATCAGCATCGTCGAACGGGAGGCTGACGCCTTCGACCCTGAAGCGGTCGAACACTACCTGCAACGAAAAGGGGGCGGGGAGCGGATAGCGGGGATCAAAGAACAAAAAACAGATGCTCCGAACACCAGCGACATGCAAGCGGGCGCCCAGACGCTGGACGTTCTTCCCTGCGGCTGTCCGTCGACCCATATACAGATGTTCAAAAGTTCATGTGAAGCGGCGAATCAACCCGTATCCCATTCGGTTGCATATTCAGCCCTCTCCCACTGGCCTGTTCAGATCAAGCTCGTTCCGCCGACGGCACCGTTCTTGAAAGGAGCCGATCTACTCGTTGCGTCCGACTGCGCGCCCGTTGCCTGCCCGAATTTCCACGGTGATTTCCTGAAAGGCAGAACGGTGCTCCTGGGGTGTCCTAAATTCGACGATACAGAAGAATATATTGATAAATTAACCGATATATTCGGCACGGCAGGCATCCGCAACATCACCATCCTTATCATGGAAGTGCCGTGCTGTTCCAAAATGCCGCTCATAGTGCAGCAGGCAATGGCCCGGGCAGGAAAGAGCATTCCCGCGGAGACCATCACCGTGAGCGCAAAGGGGGCCATAGTCAAGAAACAAAAACTGGCAGCATAAGATACAGAGAACGAGAAGGTGAGACTCTGAGAAGTCGGGAACCCCCCACCACCCCCATCTTCTTCTCTCCCCATCTTCTTCTCTCCTCACCTTCTTCCCTCCTCACCTTCTTCCCTCCCCTGTTATAGCTGGTCCGTCTGGTCTATTTTGTCTATCTTGTCTATTTTGCCTTTACATTGAGGTTGAACATAGAACGTTGAACAGATTTTTTACTTCCCTTTACGACTCAAGCCTAATCTCTCGCAGGTGTCTTGTTTATCCGATTCATGTTGACCGCTATTATTCCGTGATTTACAATAAATAAATTTTACCCTCAGGAGAACAATGATGAAAAAGGTTTTCATTATATGTCTGTTTGTGATCACTGTCTGCGTTCTATGTCCGTATTCGTCTCGGGCAATCGACCTGACGCTCAACAATGCCCCTGCAACAATCTGTTTTAACCCTGGAGGGAAATGCACGAGCAAGATCATACAAGAGACCGAAGCGGCAACACGGGAGATCCTTGTTCAGATGTTTGTATTCACCTCGGCGCCGTTGAGAAACGCCCTTATAAAGGCACAGAAGCGGGGGATAAATGTCGAGGTCATCCTTGATAAAGGGGAACAGAAAGATCAGCAGTATAAAACCTCAAGGGCTCTTTCCAAAGGCGGCGTATCCGTCTACACCGACGATAAGCACGCAAGCGCTCACAACAAGATCATGATTATCGACCGCGAGATAGTCATTACCGGCTCTTTCAATTACACCTATCCTGCGGAGAGCAAGAATGCGGAAAATATCCTGATCATCAGATCCGGCGATCTCGCAAAGATATATGCGGATAACTGGCTTACCCATAGGCAGCATTCGAAGAAGTACTAGCGGGATCGGTTCATTGCAAATCCGATATTCGATAATCGATATTCGAATATCGAATCCTGCTTGCGATGAGCTATGAGCTGCTTTTTTGCAGGACTTCCTTCAGCATCTTCTCCAGCTTCGCCTCTTCCGTTTCGTCGGCATACTTTGGGCGTTCCACGTCGGGGAAAAGGCTGAATATCCCGTTCATTATCACCTCTGCGTGAGGAGGGCAGCCCTGAAGCGGCATTCCCATCCCGGCGTTATGCTGCTGACAGACGCCCATAAAGATGTTCTTCGCGCCGGGATCAATCTCTCCTTCCGTGTCCGGGCCGAGATAGATATGCACCTTTTTATCAAAGGGCCTGTCGATGAGCAGCCTCCCTGCATCCTGCGGATCGCTCCTGCGCAGCTTATTAAGGACAAAATGGAGGTAGCCCCTGCAGCCGGAGCAGGCGTTGCCCTCATGAACGACGATGTCTCTTCCTCCCCCTATGTTGATCACAGGTATCTTGAAAGCGCTTTCCACCTCGGATACAGGGGGGCCGACGACGGTGATCCGTTCAGGTTCCACCGGCCCCAGTCCCTGCATGTACGCCATCCATACCGGCGGGGACATGGCAGGATCAAGGCCCATTATCTTCATGGCAACAGCGTCGACGGCCACCGGATTTGTACCGCCGATCAAAAGGTCCATCTTCTTCGGGATGCCTGATACAGGGCCGAAATCCTCCTGCCCCGTTAGGCCGTCAATGATGATGAGATCCGGCCTCACGAGGTGGTGGATATTGACAAGGCATTGCCAGAGGCCAAAAAAATGGCTCATATATTTTTCAAGGGGAGGGACGGCGCCTTGGAGGCTTTTGACGCTCAGGGATACCCCGGCCGCGAAATGCATCTTCAGCACAGGCACGTTGATGACCACATCTGCCTCTTCCAGGGTAATTGGGATCTTCCGTGCGGACATTCTCTTCCCCCTCGGCACGGCCTTCTCAACCAGTCTGTCGGTATTCAGGTCCACGAGGCTTATCTTTCCCGGTTCCATATCTACCAACCGGTCGTATCCGTAGAGGGCAAACATCTTCTGCGTTGCGCTCCTGTTGATCGATGAGCCTTCGGAGATGATGATCTTTCCGGCCACGGGAAGAAGGAGCTCGATGAGGGCGCGGACAAGCCTCACATCCGTTACGATGCCGCCCTTGTAAACTCCGTCCTGCATCCCGTGGTCGCTCACAAGGTTGGGCTTGATTGCCACGGTCTGGCCCTTTTTGACAAATTTATCGAGGCCGCCGAGCTTGCCGATGAGGTTCTTCAGGCCGTCTTTTATCTCGCTTTCTGACTGGGCCTCAGGGATCTTTTCAATAACCACCCGTTCTTTTTTCAGGTATGGCTTGTATGGCTTCATTCCTGCCAGCCTTCTGAAGAGGACCGAAGTGCTTAGTTCCAGCTTCCTCAACAGCAGTCCGCCTGTATCTTGCGTCCGGACCGGCCTGAAGCCGTATTCCACCATCCAGCGGTACTTCCCTTCATCAGCATTCAGGGTCTCCGCTGAGACAAGGTTCTCCTTCACGATGAGGGCATCCACCATCTTCGCCTCTATCCCTTTTCCCCTCCATCTCTCCGTTGCCAGTATCTCCTCGATGGTGCTCGTATCCGTATTATAGACTATCCAACCGGCAGCTTCATGATCCGCCGAGGCCGCGTAGACAACGATATCAGGGTTCCCTGTCCACCGCTTCCATTCCAGTGTTATAAAACCAGAACCCTTCTCGACGTTTTTATAATAGGCGCACATACGTGCGTACAACTTCTTTGAGGGCCTGCCCTTCCTGAGCGTAATATCCAATTTCATCTTTCCTCCCTGTCTGTCATACTGTCCCGGAGAAGATCAGTCCCTTAAGTTATCATAATAGATCGTTGCGGGCAAGATGCTAACAGCTGTAAATTCAACTTAATACAAATCCTAGATCCGACCTGTTTTTCCTTTCCCCCTCACCCTGACCCTCTCCCGCAAAGGGGAGAGGGGACAGTATTATTATAACATCTTTCTGTCAAGGGAGAGGGGATGTCGTTGCTATGATCCTCTGCCTCAAGATCAGTTTCCCCCTCACCCTGCCCTCTCCCGCCAAGGGAGAGGGGACAGCCATTTTTGCCCTAGCCCTCTCCCGCAAAGGGGAGAGGGAGGAGATCTATCGATGGAGCGTTTTTGCAAATAGGTATTTATAGCGAAGAGTCGGATACCTGCTCGCGGGTGCGGGTGACTCTTCGGGCCTTGACTGAAGAGGGGGCGACGAAAGACCCGGGGATAGCAGTCCCGATACCATGTTTGTCCTTACGGAGAACCTGGGTTTAACGTTTCACTTTTCACTTTTTACGTTATCAGCTGATGCGGTCCCGGATCATCTTCAGGATCACAAAGGATTCCCGCTCCCGCTCCTCAAGGTCGGCCGTGATATATACGATCGTCTCCCTGTAGGTCGGCATGAATATCTTAGAGAGGGCGTTGCATCGCCGTTGGGTCTTGCGAAGCTCCATGGCAATTCGCCTTAGGGCATTCTCCAGTTCGGCCATTTCTGCGATCAGGCTTAAGGCCTCAACGAAACGGCTCATGGCGATATCGGCGTTTGCCGGGGTTCCCCCCACGCCGAACTGGGCGCTGACCGGTTCCGTCTTAACCGTTACGTGGGGGATCTTCATGCCCATAAGGTGCTGATCTGAGATTTCCACCTGATGGTCCATTTTTACAGCCAGGGCGGCCCTGTCGATTGCCTCAGATCCTCCGTCCAGCCTTGCCTCGCGGAGGGCTTCATAGGCCTGCCGGAGCGCTTTGCGGGTAGCCTGTTCTGTATTGCGGGCCCGGCTCACCCGGCTCATCAGCTCAAATATGAGGATCTGTCGTTTTTGTTCAAGAAGGTCATAGCCTTCTTCAGCAAAGGCGAGCTTACGTTTCAGTATGAGCAGATTCGACTTGGTGGGTGCAATGTTCAGCTTTCCCATGGGCCTCTCCTATCGGGTTGCGCTGCCAAAAGGCGGCGCTACGCAGGCTTGCCCCTCTGCTTTCTCACGGTAGTATTTTTTCAGCAGCGCGTCGCTCACGCGGTGCAGCTCGTCCTTGGGCAATGTTGACAGCACATCCCAGCCGAGCTCAAGAGTGGTCTCGATGGACCTGTTCTCAAACTCTCCCTGGTTCAGGAAGCGCATCTCAAATGCCTCGCCGAACTTCAGATATTGTTTATCGAGGGTGCTCAATTCCTCTTCCCCGATAACATCGGCCAGCCCGCGCACCTTTTTTACGTAGGCATAGCAGGCAAACAACTGGCTTGCGAGCGTCGGATGATCCTCGCGGGTGTAGCCCTTCCCTACCCCGTCCTTCATGAGGCGCGACAGGCTTGGAAGGCCGGCGATAGGAGGATAGACGCCGCGCTGAAACAGCTCGCGGTCCAACACGATCTGCCCCTCCGTTATATAGCCGGTGAGATCCGGCACAGGATGGCTGATATCATCGGCAGGCATGGTCAGAATGGCCATCTGAGTGATCGATCCCGGCGAGCCTTCAATACGGCCCGCGCGCTCGTATATGCTCGCGAGGTCCGAATAAAGGTATCCAGGATACCCTTTCCGTCCGGGGATCTCTCCCCGCGCCGTTCCCACTTCGCGCAGGCTCTCGCAATAGTTTGTCATATCCGTCAAAAGCACCAGCACGTGCTGCCCGCAGTCAAAGGCCAGGTGCTCCGCCAGGGTAAGCGCGACGCGCGGCGTAAGGAGGCGTTCCACGCTCGGTGAGTCGGCCAGGGAAAAGAACATTACGGCGCGTGCGAGTGCGCCGGATTCCCTGAAGTTGCGGATGAAGAATTCGGCCACATCGTGCTTAACGCCCATGGCAGCAAAAACCATCGAGAATTCCACCTCTTCATCGAGCAGGCGCGCCTGCCTCATGATCTGGGCAGACACGCGGTCGTGCGGCAGGCCGTTCCCGGAAAAGATCGGCAGCTTCTGGCCGCGGACAAGCGCGTTCATCCCGTCGATGGCCGACAGGCCGGTCTGTATGAATTCCCTTGGATATCTTCGCGCGTAGGGGTTGATGGGCATCCCGTTGACATCGCGCTTCTCTGCGGAAAGCGGGGGCGGGCCGTCATCAGCCGGACGTCCCAGGCCGTCGAACACACGGCCCAGCATATGCCTCGATACGGGCAGGCAGAAGCTCTCCCCGAGAAATCGGGTGCGCAAGGCCTTGTTCGAGAGCCCCGTCGTGCCTTCCAGAACCTGTACAACAGCCTGTTTTTCGGAAATGTCAAGGACGCGGCCGATACGGGGGCGACCGGTGGGGTCCAGGATCTCTACGGTCTCATCGTACCCCACATCACGGACCCTCTCCACAACGACCAGCGGTCCCTCGATGCGCGACGCCCCTATGTACTGCAATCCCCGGTCTTCTAAGTCGAAGGTGGTGTGCATAGTAAGGTGCCCTCCTTGATATACTCTTTTGCAAGCGCTTCTGTTTCTTCCATAACCATCTGTTTCAATTCGCCGAGCTTTCCGAGCTCTTCGTTGCCGTAAGCCGACTTCGCCCGCATTATCAGAGGCACACAGCTCAAAGAACGGATCCGCATCAGCGGAACCCCTCCCTGGATCAGGTCGCGGCCCCTGTGATAGAGGGTAAGAATGATGCGAAGAAGCGAGATCTGCCGTTCCGGCGAACAGTACATATCGTTCTCGTCAAAGGCGCTCTGGGCGAGAAAACCATCTTTCATGATCTCGGCGATGAACAGGATCAGGCGTTGCACGTCGGGCAGGACATCGGGCCCTACGAGCTGGACGATCTGCTGGAGACGCTCCTCCCGCTGGAGCAGGGTCAGCGCTTCGGTGCGCAGCTCGACCCAATCGGCAGCCTCCTTTTTCCACCACAGGCCCACGTCTTCAACGTACTCCGAATAGGAGTGGAGCCAGTGTATCGAAGGATAATGGCGCGCGTTGGCAAGCTCCGTATCGAGCGCCCAGAAGCAGCGAATAAATCGACGGGTATGCTGGGTAACAGGTTCGGAAAAGTCGCCGCCGGGCGGACTGACCGCACCGACAATGCTCACCGAGGCCCGTTCTCCCGCCAGGGTGGTAACGGCCCCTCCGCGCTCATAGAACTGTGCAAGCCGGGTAGGCAGGGATGCCGGAAAGCCTTCTTCGGCGGGCATCTCTTCCAGCCGCGCAGCCAGTTCGCGCAGCGCCTCTGCCCAACGGCTCGTCGAGTCGGCAAAGACCGCCACCGACTTGCCCATGTCCCTGTAATACTCCGCAAGCGTGATGCCTGTGTAAATTGACACTTCACGCGCAGCCACGGGCATGTTCGATGTGTTCGCAATGAGGATCGTCCGCTCCATCAAGGGCCTGCCGGAACGGGGATCTTTCAGCTCAGGAAACTCACGGAGCACTTCGGTCATTTCATTCCCCCGCTCTCCGCAGCCGATGAACACAATGATATCGGCGTCAGACCATTTCGCGAGCTGGTGCTGGGTGATCGTCTTTCCCGTGCCGAACCCGCCCGGAATAGCCGCTGCGCCTCCTTTTCCGATAGGGAAAAAGGTGTCAATGATGCGCTGTCCCGTGATCAGCGGTTCGGTGATGCGAAGCCTCTGGCGAATGGGGCGCGGCACCCGCACCGGCCATTGCTGGTACATTGCAACGTCTCGCGGCCCTTCCGGCGTCTCCACGACGGCCACAGTGTCGGTTATCCTGTATTTCCCTTTTCCGGCAACGGTGCGTATTGTACCGGAAAGTCCCGGCGGCACCATGATCAGATGGTCAACCAGCGGTGTTTCCTCTACCTTGCCTATAACATGGCCTTCCGCTATAACCTCGCCGGGCTCAACAACCGGCTCGAAGGCCCAGAGCTTCTCTGTGTCCAGAGGAGCCACCTTTTCGCCGCGGCGGATCCAGGCACCGCTGTGAGCCTGAATACCAGGCAGCGGACGCTGTATACCGTCATAGATGTTGCCGACGAGCCCCGGGCCAAGCCACACGGACAGAGGCGCGCCTGTACACAGGATAGGCGCTCCGGGCTTTATCATGGTGGTATCTTCGTATACCTGAATGGTGGCGTGATCCCCAACCAGTCTCACTACTTCTCCCACCAGACCCAGGCTGCCTACCTGCACGACCTCATACATCTGTGCAGCGTGCATGCCCGAAGCTGTAACAATGGGCCCGCTGATACGGGTCGCCATAGATTCGGTAGTCCTGGAAGCAACGGTCATGGGTTATTTCCTCCTGATCCTGTTTTTTGGACAAAGTTGGCCTGAGCCGCTATCTGTCGCCTCAGCTCCGGCCACAGCCGCTCGAGCCTTTTCAAAAGCCTGTTGTCCCACACCTGGCGAGCCTCCCCATCTTCAACGATAACGCCTCCCTCTGAAATGTCCGGTGCATTCGCGATCGTTATCTTTACCGGCCGCCCCACTCTCCCCGAGATCTCCCCTGCCAGCCCATCTCCCAAAGCAGCCTGGTCCGCGCCTGACAGCTTCACAACAAAGGCATCGCCTTCCATCTGTCGTATCGCATTAGCCGCAAGGACGATCAAGATCTCCCGATATTCAAAGCCTTCCCTGGCCAGCAGCTGCTCGGCCGCTTCGTCATATATGTTCGCAAGAAGCGCTTCAACCCGCGCCGCGCGCAGCCGGTCTATCTCGACGGGAACCGTTGCAAGGATCAATTCGCTCTGGCGGACAGCCTCCTCGTTAGCCTCTTTGAGCCTTTCATTTCGCAACCGGTCTGCCTCGGTGGCAGCGTTGGCGAGGATGGCTTCCGCGTCCTGCTTGGCGCGCATGGCAACCTTTTCAGCCTCCCTGCCGGCGTCTGCAAGGATCTCTTCACGCAATTTTTCAGTAGAGCTTTGATCCGTCATCATCCTTATACCCCCTTAACAGATGCTCACTCCCACGGCTTCCTCCACGAATTCACGCAGGCTCTTGCGCCCCGGCAGCGGTCCTTCCGGGCCGGGTATCTCAACGATCAGCGGCCGGTCCCTCTCCATACGGACCATCTCTACCTGAGGACGGATGAGATCTGCCACCTTTTCTGTGACGATGATCACCCCGCAGTCTGGCAGGCCCGTCATTTCTTCAAGCGCTGCCCGGGCCTCCTCTGCCGTTTCGGCAATTTGCGTACCTATGCCCGCCAAACGGAAACCTCGAGCCGTGTCCTCGTCGGCAATACAAAAAAACTTCACGATAGACCCCTTATATCTTTTGTATCAACATCATGGCAATAGCAAAACCCAGCACGGCCAGCCCTTCGGCCAGCGCCACAAAGAGGATGCTGCGCGTCAGAAGCTCAGGTTTCTCCGCCGCCGCGCCCAGCGCGGCCGAACCTATCCTCCCTACTGCATGGCCTGCGCCGAGAACGCTTATAGCGATGGCAAAAGCCGCCGCAACGCCCAAGCCGATGGCTCTGTATACTGATACCACGTCAGTCGGGGCACCGCCGTGCGCAGTTTCAGCCGCCAAAGCCGCCGCGCTGGGCAGTACTGCTCCCGCCAGAACCACTCCGATTACCCCAAGTCGCTGAAACAACACCTTGATCATACGACACCTCCAATATTTTCTAAGATCGTGTTGCATCCTTCTGTATCCCGTTTAACGTGTTTGTGGCGTTCGTTACTGGTCTATCTGGTCTTAACGTTGAATATTGAACGTTGAACATTGAACGTATCCTCACTTTATGCCTCACGAGGTTTGTCTCCGGCGCCGCCGGCGGCTATACGAAACGGTTCGAAAGGCTCGCCGCCGCCGGAATAGAACTTCCCGAAAAACTCATAATATTCGAGACGGAGCGCCTGCACCGAAGCAATGACCCCCTCCAGAACAATGGCTATCAGGTTCCCAAAGATAATGACCAGCAGGCTCCACACGCCCCCGCCGGCAGAACCCCTGACCTCCTCGGCCACCATAAAAGCGGCGAAGAGCAACGCCGCGTGGCTCATTGCGTAAGCGGCAAGACGCACAAAGCTTATGGTGTTCGCAAGGTAGCTGAGAATGGCCTCAAAAGCGCCGACGCAGGATTCGATAATCGCCCCTGCCATTCCACCATGCGCCCCGCCGTGCCCGCCTGACTTGCTGCTCATCAGATGTTCCAGGGGCTCCTTGACAGACCAGCCTATTATGGGCACGGCGAGGAACAGGACGAGACATAGGCCCATAATCCCCCATGACCGGATAGTCGCACCGTACAACAGGAGCGCCAAAGCTCCCCAATAGAACAAAAGGCCTATAAGCCCAAACTTGTCGAGGATGCCTCCGATGATATCGCCTTTTCGAATTCTGTTGACGACGTTCAAGATAAGCCCTACGCTGATCATTACGATGCCGAGGCCGATAGCGCCGTACATCAAATGTATAGGATCACCTTCCAGGGGATCATGCCAGAGTGCATAATGCTTGAACGCCTCGATGCCGAAGTAGCTCCCGTATATAACGCCGAAAATGATGCTCGATGATCCTACTGAAAGAAGGAGCACGCCGATATCCTGCACCTTTTGGGACCGTCCGGCCTTCATAAGGGCTGCGATGCCACAGGCGGCGAGTACCGCCCCGTGTCCGGCGTCGCCGAACATCATGCCGAACATCACTATGTAACTGAGTGCGACAAACAAAGTCGGCTCCAGTTCATGATAGCTGGGAAGGCTGTAGGCCGATATCAACATCTCGAAAGGACGTAAAAACCACGAGTGTCGGAGCAGGACAGGTGGCTCTTCGCCTGTCGAAGCATCGGGAGGTTCCGTCTCGAGCACGTACCTCCCCCTTGTGATCTCTTCCATGCGCTGTTTCAAGGCCGCTACATCCCCGGCCGGGGCCCACCCTGCAATAAGCACCGTCATTTCTGTCCGGGGAAACTTCTGGCTTGCCTCCAGAAGCCGGCATTCCATATCGACAAACTCTTCAATGGCGGCCAGGGTTGGGGAAAGCTCCGCTCCAATCTCCCTGAGCCTGCCGTTTATTTGATCCAATTCCTTTGCCAGGCCTTCTTGTTCCTTCTCCGCTTCTTCGGATATTCTATCCACCGTCGAGCCATCCGCCACCGGGAGCGCCTCTCGCTGAAAACCTGCCTCCTGCAGCGCCTTCTCAAGCGCCGGTTGCCCCTGCCGTGTGGTGATCGCGAAGAGCCTCTGCCGTCCTTTCTGCTGGACAAGGGGCAGCACCGCCGCGTTTTCGCCGACCTCCTGTTCAAGGCCTTCGAAACTCTGCACAGGAAGGCTTCCGGTAACAAAGTAGAGGAATGAGAACTTGTCGAGCCCGGTGAGAGGGATATCGAAACCACGATAGTGCGATACCTGGTCGGACATTACGGCCAGTTCTTTCTGGCGCTGAACAAGGCGCTGGCGCTCTTCCAGAAGGCCTTCGATGCGCTGTTCCATGGACAGGAGAACCGCTTCAGACTGGTCCAGTGTCACCGCTGATGAAAACGCTTGCGCCTCGCCCTCATCCCCGGGCTTACCCGGGGTTTGTCCGGCCGATGGAGCAATATCCAGTGATTGGCGGAGATCATGAACCCGGGCACGGACACGATCATATCGCGACAGTTCTTCTGCAAAATCTGAGGGACCGAGAAGCAGCGCTTCAGGGTCTGACTGAGCGCGCGTCAGGTGCACTGCTCCCAATGCGCCCAATCCCTTGAGCACCTCCCTCTCGTCCACGGCAAGAACGATCGCACGTACCCGCATCATCGGCACCGTCCTAAACACAGGCCACCCCCGACATCACGTTTATTGCATACTTTACTGGTCTATCTGGTCTGTCTGGTCTTAGCGTTGAGCGTTGAATGTTGAACATTGAACAATCTCCCCCTGCACGTTTCACGTTGGCCCTCATGGAGCCTTCGCAATGTCGGTACGCGGGATCAAACGTCCGCGGATCGTCTCTGCCGGTATGCCGCCACGGATCCCCTCGGAGATCGTGATGAGGTTGGCCACTTCCACGCGACGAAGACCGACAAAACCCATAATTGCCCCAAGCCCCATATGGCTTCTGCGAAAAACCAGGTTTGCCAGACGGATGAATCGATTCCACGCCAGTCCTTCCAGAACGGGTGCGTCAATGGCATTCGACCCATCAGGGCCGCGCTCGAAGGGCTCTCCATCGAATATTCGCTCCCAGGAGCGGCTTGCCGATGTGTAAAGATCAGGATCGTTGAGCATGGCGCCAAAAAGCGAGCGCTGGATACGGGTTCCCTCGACATGCAACGGCTGCAGCATTGCCTGCGCCATTCCATAGTGGAACTTTCCCCTGGCGACCAGCATAAGATGGAACATGTCAACTTCCTGAAAAACCATAGGACCTATAATCTCCCGGTCTTCCTGCGAGAGCCTTCCCGTTGCGCCAACCAAACCCTGGAAATAGACGCGGTCAAGCGCCGCCTCGAAGAAGAAGGGGCTTGGATTATCCCTGTAGATCTCGAGGGCCTCCTCCAGGTTCTCCCGGAGGAAACCTTTTGGGAATGACCGGACAAAACCCTCCGGAGATTCCGCTGCCGCAACCCCCCGGATATCGACAGGCAGCCATCCAGGAACAGAGACGAGGTGTCTCCCGATCTCCTCAGCGGGGGTCTTTGTTAGATATCCCCGGAATAACACCTTCACATTCTCCATCTGGTAACGAACGAGCATCCAATCGATAAGGCTGGCTCCTGGGCCTGATATGTGGGCACGAAATTCAGATACCTCGCCGATCAGTTCATGGACCAGGAAACGCTGAAAATCAAGGACTCCGCCGATCTCAGACTCCGGGAAGATCGTATGAAAAAGGTCTCGAAGGCTTCCGGTGCGGCACAGGCTGTCAAGGCGCTCACCCTCGGCCATACGGCTGCGCCGGCCATGAAGACGGGCAGCGAGATAATCCATGTCTCCTGCGGTTTGCCGCTTCGGGACAGCGGCTGGAGCAGTACGCGGGACGGCTATGCTCCTTTGCACACGCAACGGACCACCTCCGCAACGGCCGATTTCCTGCTTGCCGGCTCAAGCTGGATCTGGCTTTCAACCTTGTTAACGGCATCAGCCAAACGGGCCTCCTTTTCATGCTCGGCCTTTTGCACTGCGGCCTCTACTACTTTCTGTGCCTCAGCAAAGGCCTCCTGTCGAGCGCGCTCTAAAATATCCTGCGCCTTTTTCTGGGCTTCCGACAGGATACGGTCCGCTTCGGTCCGGGCTGCCTCAACGGCAAGCCTCGCCTCGTTCTCTGTCCCGACGATCTTCTGAATCGCATCGCGCATGGTTGCGCCTCCGTAGAAAATGATATCCTGCCGTTACGCTATGAAACGGCTCATGCCTGTCATCGTTCTTCCGTGTCTGTCCAGCTTGAACCGCGTGATCACCTCTTCGCCGACCAGCCTGGCAGCCTCGGCGTGTCCTATAAGGTCCGTATTTATTGTTACGTGATAAAGCAGCGGATCGTCTACCTCTCTGCCGAAGTTATCCTTTATGTAACGCCTGCGCGCCTGATCCTTTTTCTTTATGTAATTGGCAGCAGTCTTCTCATCATAACCGAAGACCTTCTGCGCCTGCTCGATCCTCTTTTCAAGTGACCCTGTCAGGCGCACGTGGAAAACGTTCTTCATTTTGGCGGTGATAATGCCAGATCCCCGGCCCACAAGGATAACGTTCCCTGTTTGTGCGAGGCGCCGGATGGTCGCATTCGTCTGTTCAACGAGCGTCCAGGTCGAAGGGTGCAGGCCCAAAAGCTCCTCAAGGGCATCCGTCAGCATGGCCTTGTGATCTTCCTTCATGAAATCGCCGATATTCTTGCGGTGCCGGTGCTCCTCCAGCACCTTTGCTACCAGTTGATAGGAAAAAACAGTCCACTCCTCATGAGATGGAACGTGTTCCTGCAGATAGCCCGCCAGCTCTGAAGCGACGGTAAGACCGCCGGCACCTTCTGCCCGTGAGATCGTTATTGCCGGTTTTAAAAAGACTCCCGGGGTCTGCCTGCCCTTCTGAAAAAAATGACTTTGAATGTACGACTTACACTTTTCAGAACTTATATTCTCCCACATGTCCCGGCTCTCCTATTCTTTTTCCTTTTTTATGGCCCCTGCTGAAAGCCATATAAGACAGGCATTCCATCATTCCAGATGCTTCCCCAGATTAATGAACTCCGAACGGTCAAAGCCGATTGACTTAAAAAATGAAAGCATATCTACAGCGTCCCATCGCACGGCCGTGTAAATATCCTGTATCCCCTTTTCTCTAAAATACTCAAAAAGCCTCTTTGCCAGCGCCCGGCCTATGCCTATGCCCATGCACCGGGCGCATACGCCGACGACAACGATCCACCCGCTTTTTTCAATGCCGAATCCCGGCCCCTTGATCTCGCCTATAATGAACCCAACGACCTCGTTATCCCGCAAGGCGACGAATCCGGCAACATCGTGCTTTCTCAGGTGTGCCTCTATGCTCTGAATCCACGCCTTCGACACCTTCTTTTTTATGATGGATTCCTGTATCTCAATGATATTGGGGACATCCTTGACGGTAATCCTTCTCACCCTGACACCGTTCATCATATACGGTCTCCTCAATCGATACGTATAATCTTAACGTGCTTCCCTATCCACTCAGGGGGCAGGTAGACACGTCCGGAATTCCCACTCTGCTTTACCGCCTTTTCGAGCATCTCCTCGCCATAGACCTCAAACTTTACCTTATCCAGGATGTTTCTTTGATCATCAGCGGTTTTCAATATCCTTGCACTCATCAATTACCCTCTCGGATGAATACACATTAATTATATTATAGCTGTGTTACAATTATAATTTAGCGGTAGAATTTGTCAAGCGAAATTTTTAGGGGTGGGAGATGAGCCCCGCGAAACGTGAAAGGTAATGAGCGTTATGCGTTAATCGCGCCTCTGTACCAGGAAGAACCCGTTCAGCACATAATTCACGATGGAGAGGACAACGCTGAAAAGCATGGCAATCCAGAACCCGCGCACGTCAAACCCTTTAATAACCGATGCAGTAAGGAGGACAAGGATTGCATTGATCACAAAAGTAAAAAGGCCCAGCGTCAGGATGTTGATTGGCAGGGTAATGAGGATCAGAACTGGCCTGATCAGGGTATTGACTATCCCGAGAAAAAGGGCTACGAATAACGCCGGAAAGAAACCGCTTATTGTTACGCCGGGGATTATATAGGCCGCGATCGCTACAGAAGCGGCCATTAGCAACCATTTGAGCATCAATATCATAGACGTTCAATTGTAACCACCTTTAGAACAAATTGCAACAATGCAACAGGTCTTTTCATATAAGGATATGTCATTGACTTACCGGCCAACAATACGCATATTAATAAAGACAGATCGGAACCGTTATGGGCAAGGACAAGCTGAACAGCAGAATAAATACAGGTGAATCTGAGATCGGTACAAGATTTCAGCGCGAAACGAAATACTCACCGGATAAGATGGGCGGGCATGCCCTTGACTGGAATTCAATTCCCGGGCAGTATAAGCAATACGAATCGCCCATCGCAATCATTCAGTTGCCGGAGCCTCTCAGGAAAGGCGAAACAAACCTATGGAATCTCCTTCTTGAGAGAAGATCCAGGAGGGAATACAACTCCGGCCGCTCCGTCCCGCTTGCAGCGCTGTCATCTTTGTTGTGGGCAACGCAGGGGCTTACTGCCCGCTATGGTGACACATTTTTCAGAACGGCCCCCTCCGCAGGCGGCCTGTTTCCCGTTGAAACCTATGTAAGCGTACGGGCAGTAGACGGCCTCCACCAGGGATTGTACCATTTCAGGCCTCTTACCTTTGACCTTGAGTTCCTGCAAACGGGAGATCTCTCCAAAGATCTCACCGAGGCAGCTCTCCGGCAGGACCTTATTCTCGATGCGCAGATCACATTCATATGGTCAGCGATCATTGCGAGATCACGGTGGAAGTACCGCCAGAGGGCGTACAGGTATATCTATCTCGACGCAGGCCATATTGCGCAAAATCTCTACCTCGCGGCAGAATCGCTTGGCCTCGGCGCCTGCGCGATCGGTGCCTTCTATGACGACGAGGTAAACAGGATCCTGTCCCTCGATGGCACGGAAGAGACCGTCATCTACATGGCATCTGTTGGATGGCCTGCAGAAACAAAAAATAACAGATAAGGGAGTCGATCATGTACGAACAGGGAGTTATCAGACCGCCGAGCGAGGCCTCAAGCCTGCTGGTAAGGGTTACAAGGAATTGCCCGTGGAACCAGTGCATCTTCTGTCCGGCCTACAAGGGGACGAAGTTCTCCAGAAGGACCGTGGAAGAGGTGAAAAAAGATATAGACAATATGGCCAGGGAACATGACGGTTATGCCAATATGATACGATCGGCGTTTCTGCAGGATGCCGACACGCTTGTTCTGAAGACAGCCGACCTCCTCGAGATCCTTGCGTATCTGAAAGAAAAATTTCCCGCCCTCGACAGGATCACATCCTATGCGCGCGCAACAACGCTGAAGAGAAAAAGCGTTGATGACCTGAAGCAGCTGAAAGAGGCGGGCCTCTCACGTATTCACGTGGGGATGGAAAGCGGGTCAGAAAAGGTCCTGAAGATGATCAAAAAAGGGATCACCCCCGAGGACATCGTGACCGGAGGACAGAATGTGGTCAAAGCGGGCATATCCCTGTCAGAGTACATTATGCCCGGAGTCGGCGGGAAGACGTTCAGCGAGGAGCACGCCAAAGAGACCGCGCGGCTTCTTAACCTTATAGAACCGGATTTTATCAGGGTAAGGACCTTCGCGATGCACCCCATGTCACCGATGCAGGCGCTCGTCAGGGATGGGTCCTTTGTGCCTATGACAGAAGAAGAGGTCGTTGCAGAGATCAGGCTCCTCGTATACAGCCTCAACGAAATGCGCAGCTATTTCTCCTGCGCCGACTTCAGCCTCAACCTGCTCATGCACGTAGACGGCCGCCTCGACGAGAAGAAGGCCTATATGCTCAAAGAGCTCGATAGATTTCTGTCCCTTACGAAAGAGCAGAAGCAGGCATACTCACTGCTCCGCCGTTCATCCTATATGCAATACCCGATCGATATCGTTTTCAATGACGACCTGATGAAGCAAGTGATCCCCGAGATCGAAAAACTTGAAAAGGAACCCGACGGCTTTAACAAATATATCAAGACCCTCATGTCCTACCAGCTGCCACAGCCCCAGACGGATGAGTGGAAATGAACGGCTTCAGCTGTCAGCGATCAGCTCTGAGCTATGAAACAAGTCTGTCTGGTCTATCTGGTCTATTTGGTCTGTCTGGTCTATCTGGTCTATTTGGTCTGTCTGGTCTATCTGGTCTATTTGGTCTGTCTGGTCTATCTGGTCTATTTGGTCTGTCTGGTCTATCTGGTCTTAACGTTGAACAAATTTGCCTTACGGATGTTCTGCGCCTTACAGGTGTATAGCCGTGAGCCGGCTTGCCAGTTCGGACGGCTTTACCAGTAGAAGTTTCATCGAGCAGCACTCGGGGTGCTTCAACAGCTCTTCCCTCCTGTTGTTGAACCTCGTTACGAGGTCGCCGTCTATGGTGATCAAAAAATCGATGTCATTTTCTATACAATGGATGATATGGCGTATCTCATTTTCGCGACGATGGCCCCCGTATTTTTTCATGACCGCTTGAATAACAAAATCGATATGCCTTGGGCTCATGGGAAGCCTGGGGCAGCTTTTCTTGCTAAAGCCCACCACCCTGTTGAGCAACCCCAGCAGGTAGCGATTCCGCTTGCCGTCCTTTCCTTCAAAAACAGGGTTGGTGGAACGCCTTCGGAGCTCTGACTCGAGGATCTTCCAGTGCAGATCATATTCAATGCGCCTGAGGTCCCGCCACCGGTCTTCTCCGTACCAGTCCTGGAAATGCTGGGCGCAACTGCGCAGCGTCTGCGCATCGCTCTCATTCCCGTGAAACGGGGCAGCATTGCCATTCTCTCCGCAGAGAAGGTTGCCACGGATATAGGCAAACAGCGTATCTTCTTCGCTTTGCAGCCCTTCATGTTCCCGGCCCAGCACCTCAAGCTGATCAAAAAGATCGACAGCCTGCCTCCACTTTTCCGTCAGGCTCCTGTCAGCCCTCTGCCACGCTTCAAAAGCTCCGATATTCTCGGTGATCATGTATGTGTCGGTAATGCAGCACCCCTCGACGTTGAAGGCAATAACCATGTCCAGCTCCATCGCCTCTCCCGAGGTGACAAGCCTCAAGCGGTCCTTTTTATAATGCTCCCAGATGGCCTGCATGGCCTCCTGCTCGAAGCCGGCTTCGTCGTTTAATTCAACCGCCCCCGTAAGAAGGCTTAAGGCATGATACCCGACATATGCTGTCAGGCAGCTTTGGCTCCCCATGTATCACCTGCCGTAACATTGATAACCGGGAAAAAACACAACATCAATCCATTATAGCAAAAAGACAAAAACATTCTACACAAATTTCCTCTGAATTTTTCGCATTGCATTACGCGCGGTTTGGTTATATCTTAATAGAGTCTCTTTAAGGAACGGGTTTGATAAAATCGTAAGGGAGTAGAAGATGGCAGCAAAAAAAGATTATTACGAGACGCTTGGCGTTGCGAAGGGGGCAACGGAAGAAGAGATAAAAAAGGCATATAGGAAGCTTGCCCTCAAATATCATCCCGACAGAAATCCCGGCAACAAGGAAGCCGAAGAGAAGTTCAAGGTCATAAATGAGGCCTACGCGGTCCTGAGCGACCCTGAAAAGAGGAAACAATACGACACATACGGCATGGGCGGCTTCCAGCAGAGATACTCCGAGGAAGACATCTTCAGGGGCTTCAATGTAGGGGATCTCTTCAAGGACCTCGGGTTCGGCGGCGGCGATATATTCAGCATGATCTTCGGAAGGCAGGCAGGGCGGGGCGGCGGCAGGCAGAGGGCGCAAAACTGGGATTTTGGAGATTATATAACAAGGGAGCAGCAGCCGGAACGCGGTCTGGACCTCAGTTACGAACTCGAGATCCCTTTTATGGACGCTATACGGGGCGGCGAAAAGAGGGTATCCTTTACGACGCATACGGGGACCGAAGACCTTAACGTCAAGATCCCCCGGGGGATCACGACAGGGAAAAGGTTAAGGCTTCACGGCAAAGGCAACAGAGACCAAAGAACCGGCAGGCGGGGCGACCTCTACCTGACGATCAAGGTTGCCGATCATCCTTTTTTCAGGAGGGTCGGGAACGACCTTTATATTACAAAAGAGGTTAAGTTGACCGATGTCCTTCTTGGAACAACCGTTGAGGTTTCTTCCATCGATGGGCCAAAGCGCGTCAAAATCCCTCCGGGCCATTTAAAGGTCAGATTGCGGGGCCTTGGAGCGCCTGACGTAGACAAGGGTGGCGGCGGCGACCTCTACGTTGAGGTAAAGATGGACATACCTGGGAAGCTTACGGAGACACAGAAGCAACTCATCGAAGCGTTAAAGAAAGAAGGGCTTTAATGCTTCCCCGAAGGCATATCCTCGATATATGGGAACTTACCAAAGACGAGGATGACCTTGCCTCAATGGCAACGATCAACCTCGCCATAGACGCCGTGAAACACATGAATCGCGAGCCGAAAAAGGACCATCTCGTGGAAGCCCTTGAGCTCAATGAGTTCATCTGCTACATGTACCCCGCAAAAAGGCCAAGAAACAGGTCATTGCTGTTCCATATCGTCTCAGATCTTCTGGGGCTTTTAATATACGGGGTGCCAAACACCAGGAAATACACAATGAACAATATAGAAACGATAAATTACTCTGTGAGGAATATGGCGATCTACCCGATTATTGAGGTCTGGAACACAATGAAATCAAAGGTTTATAAGAAAAAACATGGCAGTGAGAGCATTATCGAAGGATTTATAAAAAAGATACAGATCGAAATGGATACCATAAACCGGTACCCTTTTGTAGAGGACGTCTTCGAGGAGTCAAGAAACCGCATCAGTGAATGGGTTCCCTCTCTCTCAAATTACTACGATAAGAGCAAAAAGGCTGTACACAATGCCTACGACGCATGGTGGTCGCTTTGGCTCCCCGGTCACGATCAGGAAGAGATCCTCTCCACCATGATCGACAGGCTTTCCCAGCAGGCAGAGCGCGACTTCGAGACATCCATCGACAAGGAGAAGGTACTTGCCTCGATTATGGGCGATGCCGCGGGCAACAAACAGGAAAATGAACAATTTTCAAGGTGGTATAAAGAAGGCGTCGATCTTCTTTTAAAAATTTAGCCTCCCGCTATTGACAAAAAGTCCTTAGTATCCTTATATTTTATTTAGCAATCTTTTATAGCAATTGCTAAAACACTATTTAAAAAAAGGAGCGTGATACAATGAAGATCAAACCATTATACGACAGGATCCTTGTGAAGAGAATCGAGGAGGAAGAAAAGACGAAGGGAGGTATCATTATTCCTGATGCTGCAAAGGAAAAACCGCAGGAAGGCATGGTCGTTGAAGTAGGGGACGGCAAGATCCTTGATAACGGGCAGAAGGCGGCATTACAGGTAAAGGCGGGCGACAAGATACTGTTCGGCAAGTATTCTGGCACAGAGATCAAGATTGATGGCGAGGAGCACCTCATCCTCAGAGAAGAAGACGTTCTTGCCATCGTGAAAGATTAAAAGAAGGAGGAAGAAAAGAATGGCTAAAGAGATAAGATATGATCAGAATGTAAGGGAGGCGCTTTTAAAAGGCGTAAACACCCTGGCGGATGCCGTAAAGGTGACACTCGGCCCCAAGGGCAGGAATGTCATCCTGGAAAAATCCTTCGGCTCGCCGACAGTAACAAAGGACGGAGTTACCGTTGCCAAGGAGATCGAGCTTGAGGACAAGTTCGAGAACATGGGCGCCCAGATGGTAAAAGAAGTGGCAAGCAAGACAAGCGATGTCGCCGGCGACGGAACGACCACAGCTACCGTTCTTGCACAGGCCATATACAGGGAAGGCGCGAAGCTCGTTGCCGCCGGCCACAACCCGATGGAGCTCAAAAGGGGCATTGAGAAGGCCGTTGAAGTAGTCGTGGAACAGCTGAAAAAGCTTTCAAAACCAACAAAAGATCAGAAAGAGATAGCCCAGGTCGGGACCATCTCTGCCAACAACGACGACACGATAGGCAACATCATCGCCGAGGCCATGAGCAAGGTCGGCAAAGAAGGCGTCATCACCGTCGAAGAGGCAAAGAGCATGGAGACAACCCTCGAGATCGTTGAGGGCATGCAGTTTGACAAAGGATACATCTCTCCATATTTTGTGACAAACCCGGAGAAGATGGAAGCCGTCCTCGACGAACCTCTTATCCTCATCAACGAGAAAAAGATAAGCAATATGAAAGAGCTTCTGCCGATCCTCGAGCAGGTCGCGAAGATGGGCAAAACCCTTCTCATCATATCAGAGGACGTAGAAGGAGAAGCGCTCGCCACGCTGGTGGTGAACAAACTGAGAGGCACCCTTAAAGTCGCCGCAGTCAAAGCACCCGGTTTCGGCGACAGAAGAAAGGCAATGCTTGAAGACATTGCAATCCTCACAGGCGGCCAGATGATATCCGAAGAGCTCGGCATCAAGCTCGAAGGAATCTCTCTGAAAGACCTGGGGTCGGCAAAGAGGGTGGTCATAGACAAAGACAACACCACCATCGTTGACGGCGCCGGCGAAAAGAAGGAGATCGAGGCAAGGGTAAAACAGATCAGGACGCAGATCGACGAAACGACGTCAGATTATGACAGGGAAAAACTTCAGGAAAGGCTTGCAAAGCTCGTCGGCGGCGTGGCTGTCATCAATGTCGGCGCAGCAACCGAAACAGAGATGAAGGAGAAGAAGGCGCGCGTTGAGGACGCTCTGAACGCGACAAAGGCTGCTGTTGAAGAAGGGGTCATCCCGGGCGGCGGCGTAACCTTCATCAGATGCCTGCCGGACCTTGAGGCAATAAAGCTCGAAGGCGAAAGGCAGTTCGGCGTCAATATCGTCAAGAAGGCCCTTGAGGAGCCCCTCAGGTGGATTGCAATGAATGCCGGCCACGACGGTTCCATCGTCATTGAAAAGGTAAAGAATGAAAAGGGCGCCTTTGGCTTCGACGCCGCCCAGGAGGTCTACGTAAAAGACCTGATGGAGGCGGGCATTATCGATCCGACAAAGGTTGCACGGACCGCGCTTCAGAATGCCTCGTCCGTGGCATCTCTCCTCCTCACGACCGATTGCATGGTCGCCGAAAAACCAAAGGAAAAAAGCCAAATGCCTATGATGCCTCCGGGCGGAATGGGCGGAATGGGCGACATGTATTAAAAAGCATGCATAAAAAAGATCGAGGGGACCTCAAGGTCCCCTCTTTTTTTGTCTTTCCTGCTAATTACTTCCAGCCTTATTTCTCTGCGTGGTATTTGAACGATATGGTCAGCCTTACCCTATAAGCCGTGACTTTTCCCTTTTCCACCACAACATCCTGTTTCACTACCTCGGCGACACGGAGGTCTTCGAGTGTCTTTGCCGCAGTCTCTACTGCATTCTTCGCAGCCTCTTCCCACGATTTTGCGCTTGTGCCGACAATCTCAATGATCTTGTACACGCTTCCTGGCATAGAACCCTCCTTTTATGATTTTTTAAACGTATATATGCTCTTATAGCACACAAAAAGGATCTGTCAAGAAACAAAAATATGGCCTCTTGATACTGGATGCTGGTCGTTGGTTACTTGATGCTGGTTTGGTCTAGCATCGAGTATCGAGGAACGAGGAACAAGCGATAAGGTTCTTACGCGGTCATTGCCTGAATCCAGTATCTGGTTGTTATAAAAAACTATGAGCTTGCTTTTTCAATTACCTGGCAGCAGACCTCCCCTGCCCTGCCCTCGACGTTGCCGTACTCGATGGCACAGACAGGGGTATTCTCAGAAGGTGCATATTCACGGGCAATATCGATGAGCCGACGGAAAGCATATCCTGACCCGATGGCGTTCCGGATAAAGGCCTCCAGAAAAGGGCCCCACTTCTTCCCTTCCAGTTCGGTGTGCACGGTGAGGATATTGAGCCCGTCGTGCAGGCAGCTCATATAGTAGCCGCTAAGCGAGGCAGCGTCAGTGCCAGCTACGCCGATCACTTCGTCGAGTGTTGGGAGCGTCGTAGGGATCTGGAGCATCCTGATCTCTTCACCCCCCATTAACGGGAAAAACGGCGACGACCCCCGCGTATCGCTCGAGTAGACAAGGCCGTTCTCGCTGAAAGATTTCAGCGCATAGGGGTTGATCATCCAGCCCGGCGCCGCGAAGGAGCAAGCCTTTTTCCCTACCACCTCTTCGTAGACCTGCAGCAGCTTCCCTATCTCTTTCTCTGTTCTCTCTTTGCTGAGGTGCTTGATGGAATCGTGCCATTGGACATGGTCGCGGCCGTGTATGCCGAGCTCATGCCCCTCCTCTGTGATCTGCAGGAGCAGGTGACGGTTCTTACGTGCGATCTCCGGGCCGGGGAGAAGGAGCCCGTACATGAGCGTCCTTATGCCGTAAGTGCTTAACACCCCCACCCTTCCCGCCTTTTTAAGAAATCCTTTTCTCGTAAAGACCCTTTTTACCGTCCTGCCTGTATGGTCCTTTCCCATGGGGACAAAAAAACTCGCTCGGATATTGTATTTTCTGAAAATGGCCAGTAAGGCCGGAACCCCTTTTCTCATCCCCGCGTAGGTATCCACATCAACCTTTATGCCGATCGTTTTCTTCATGGTCTTTCCTTTTCTGAGCTGTACGATAATACCATTTCAGGCAGCATGCTGCAAAGGGAATTCTAACGTGAAGCGAGGAAGCCGGGTCATATCCTTTCCCCCTCACCCTGACCCTCTCCCGCCAGGGGAGAGGGAATAGTGTTGTGATGACCCTTCTTTCGCCAGGGGAGAGGGGGTAGTGTTGCTGTGATCTTCTTACTTGAGAAATATTTTGTCCGGCGGTATGATTTATAATCAGGAGGTGGTTATGAACAGGATACCCCTTATCGTACTGTGCCTGCTAACGTTCACGGCTCTTCCCTTGACCGCACCGTTCGTCCACGGCTACAGCCAGCAGGACCTTGACCAGTTGAAAAGCACGAAACAATGTCAGGCCTGCGACCTATCGAATGCGCCTCTCGCCAATACGACCCTGACCGGCGCGAACCTCGAACGCGCCAATCTTCTCAGCGCAAACATGTCGGGAGCGAACATCTCCGGGGCAAATCTCTCTGGCGCAAACTGCATGAACGCGAGCCTGAACGGCGCAAGGCTTTTCAACACAAACATGAAATCAGCAAATCTGACCGGCGCCAATCTTACCGGCGCCTATCTGTCCGGCGCAGACCTCTCTCTTGCCGTCTGGACCGACGGCACGATCTGCAAGGAAGGCTCGATCGGGACGTGCAAGAAATAGCTGTCAGCATTAAATGCGGTCTGTCTGGTCGTTTGGTCTATTTAGTCTGTTTGGTCTGTCCGGTCGTTTAGTCGATAGTGTAGGGCCCTCGTAATTCGTGAATCGTAATGCGTAATTGGATGAACCTTGTTAAAGGTAAAAGATAGATCATATTACATCTCACGGATCTCTTGTAGTTTCGATATACGGTATACAAACTACGATATACGGTATTATTTATCCCTTCAGATTTGACTGGAGGTAGTACTCCAGCGTCTTTCGCAGCGCCGTATCAAGATCGACCTTCGGCTCCCACCCGATAAGCCTCTTCGCCTTCTCGATCGACGGAACCCTTCTGTCGATGTCCTGATACCCCTCGCCGTAGAAATCCTTTGAGAAGACCTCTATGATCTCCGAATGCTTTTTGTAGTGCTTTGTCGAAGGGTGTCCGACGAACATCTCCTTCAGCTTGGCGGCAAGCTCTTTTATGGTAGCCTCGTTGTGCGGGTTGCCGATATTGAATATCTCGCCGTTCAATGCGCCGTCCTTATTTTCGATGATCTTCATGAGGCACGCTATCCCGTCGTCGATATAGGTGAAGCAGCGGCGCTGCATGCCTCCGTCGACAAGGCGTATCGGCTCTGCAAGGAGGAGGCTGCTGATGAACTGCGTCACCACCCTCGAACTGCCCTCTTTCTCCGGGTCTGAGGTCAGTTCGTCCAGTTTCGGCCCTATCCAGTTAAAGGGGCGGAAGAGGGTAAATTTCAGGCCCTGCTGAAAACCGTATCCCCAGATCACCCTGTCGAGGAGTTGCTTGGACGCGCTGTAGATCCATCTCTGCTTGCAGATGGGCCCGAGCACGAGGGGGCTTTCGTCCTCGTTGAATGCCTTGTCAGGGCACATCCCATATACCTCCGATGTGGAGGGAAAGACAAGGCGCTTGCCGTACTTCACGCAGAGCCGGGCGATGCGCAGGTTTTCCTCAAAATCGAGCTCGAATACCCTGAGCGGCTCCCTGACATAGGTTGCGGGCGTAGCAATGGCGACAAGGGGCATGATGACATCGCACTTTTTCACGTGATATTCTATCCATTCCTTGTTGATGGCGATGTCGCCTTCGACGAAATGAAATCGTTCGTGTCCGTGACAGGCGTCGAGCTTGTCGTCCCTTATGTCCATGCCGTAGATCTCCCAGTCCGTTTCGCTGAGCGCCCTCGCGGCAAAGCTGTTCCCGATAAAACCGTTCACTCCGAGTATCAATATCTTCACGCGGTACCTCCGAATATTTTTCCTTCTATGTCATGGGATCGGGCGAAGCTCTCCCCGTCCATCTCTCCTTCTCCCTCCAGTTGCACCGAGAGCAGCCGCAATCTTCCCCTGCCGGTGCTTACGGCAAAGGGCTCGCAAGAGATCACCTTTCCCGGTTCTTCCCCGCAGGGCCCATCTTCCGGCAACGCCTTCCAGATATAAAACTTTTTTCCTTCAAGGTAAGTGAACGCGCCAGGATAAGGGTGGGTAACCGCCCTTGTCAGGTTGTATATCGTCACCGCATCCTTCTCCCACATCACCATGCCGTCCTCAGGCCTTCTCCCCCCGAAATACGAAGAGGCGCCGACCTGGGGCGTTCTTGCAAAGCTCCCGTCGCGAAGCTGCGGGAGCACCTCGCGCATCAGCTCCCGTGCCGCCTTCGCCATCTTCATGTAGACCGTGTATACATTATCCTCAAAATCGATGTCAACCCTTTTCTGGGCAATCATGTCCCCCGCGTCAGGCTTCTCGAGCATGTAATGGAGGGTAAGCCCTGTCTCCCTTTCTCCGGCTATGAGGACCCAGTTGACAGGGCACCTTCCCCTGAACTTCGGGAGAAGCGAACCATGGAGATTAAAGGCGCCGATCCTGGGGATATCGAGGATCTCAACAGGGATCATCTTTCTGTAGTAGAAGGAGAAGATAATATCGGGCTCTGCGTCTGCGACCAGCTTTGCCCACTGCCGATCCTTCAAGCTTTCGGGGGTGTAGACGGGGATGTTGTGCCTCTCCGCAACGGTGATCGGTCTTCTGTACCACACCTCCTCGCCGGGATCGTCAAGATGGGTAAAGAGGCAGGCGACATCGGCGCCAAAATCGATGAGTTCCTCAAGGCACACATACCCTATCTCCTGGTAAGCAAATACTACGGTTCTCACAGGAATTCCTTTTTGACGATAAACCTCGGCCTTCTCCGCACCTCCTGGTATATCCTTCCTATGTACTCGCCGATGATGCCCAGCGCGAATATCTGGATGCCTATGAAAAAGAAGAGTATGGCAAAGAGGGTGAACGTACCCTCGACCTCAGGGCCGACGATGAGCCTTCTGACAAAGAGGAATATTGCAAAGAGAAAGCCCAACGCCGCTATGACAACCCCGAGAACGCCGATGAACTGTATCGGGAGCAGCGAGAAATTCGTCATAAGGTCAAAGTTCAGCCGGAGGAGCCTGAAGGGGCTGTATTTTGATGTCCCTTTCTTCCTCTCTTCGTGCGCGACCTCGATCTCGACGATCCTCTTGGCGAAGGTATTCGCGAGCGCCGGGATAAAGCTCGACGACTCGGGACACATGTTCATGTAATCCACGATGTTCCTGCTGTATGCCCTCAGCATGCACCCGTAGTCCCGCAGCTTCACGCCGACGAGCTTTGAGGTGATCTTGTTGACGATAAACGAAGGGAGCCGCCTGAAAACGGAATCTTTGCGATTCTTCCGGTATGTCCCGACCACCTCATACCCTTCGGCGATCTTCTGAACCAGCTTGGGTATCTCCTCCGGAGGGTTCTGGAGGTCTGCGTCTATCGTGATCACCATATCGCCTTTCGCGTACTCAAAGCCCGCGAAGAGCGCCATGTGCTGCCCGTAGTTCCTGTTGAACTCGATCACCTTGACGGAGCCGTCGCGGGCATGGAAATCCTCAAGCATCTCCCCGGTCCTGTCTGTGCTCCCATCGTTGATATAGATGATCTCGTAAGGCTTCCCGATCGCCTCGAGGGTATCGTAAAGCCTCTTCTGGAGCTCGGGAAGGGATTCCTGTTCGTTCAGGACCGGCACCAATACCGATATGTAGGGTTTGTCAGCCATCTCTCCTCACATATATTGTATAGCGGTCTTTCTCATATTTTATCTCCTTCACAGGCAGGAACAAACTTTCCAGCTCGTTCTTGATAGTGGCACCGGGCCTTTCCTCAACGATAAGGAGTATATCATGTTTGATGTCTTTTATCTCCTTAATATCCACTAAGTTCTGGATCGGCCTGCCGAGATAGAATATGAGCCCAGCGGAGTTGAAGCCGTAGGTGTAGATCTCTTTGTACTTCCTGTGATCTCCGATCGGATCGGTTATCAGGCGGAGAGATTTGGTCGTTCTGTCCGTTACAGGCATGTAGTACATATTATAAAATACCCCGACTACGACAAAATATACCGCGAGAAGGGCGACCACCTGCTTCGCGCCCCTCCTCATCAGGCTTACAAAAAGGGCTATGCCCAGCAGGAACATGATAAACAGATAGACATACAGCGACGGTGGCCCTTCCCTGAAGGCCTGCACGTCCCCATAAGGCATTACATAAAGCGCCGCGACTGCCGCGACTGGTATGAGGACAAGAACGATCGAGAACGCCTTAAGCGCCATGTTCGTCCACGCCTTTCCCACAAGCGACGGCCATTTGTCTCTCATGTATATTCCGCAAAGCAAAGCGCATGCAGGGTAGCAGGGAAGGAGGTAGATCGCCCTCTTGCTCGTTGAGAACTCAAAGAACAGGAATGTAAAGAGGAACCAGACCAGCGGCAGCCAGAGCCTTTTCCTGAACGCATGGTGCAGGGCAAAAGGAAGCATCAAGCTCCAGGGGAGAAAATTAAAGAACATCTTGTGCAGGTAATAAAGGAGAGACTCCATGTGGTCGAAGGCGTTCGTGTATCTTGTGATGTTCTGCCGGAGGATGAACTCCTTTATGTAGGCATCTCCTGCCAGAAAAAACCAGATGGAAGCGATGCCGACAGACAAAAGACATCCCAGGACCATGGGGAGAATGAACCTTTTTATCTCCTTTCTTATTATAAGGCATATAAATATAACACCTGCGGGTATTACCAGACCGGCGGGCCCTTTCGTAAGGATCGCCAGTGAAGCCGGGAGAAAGGACAGGGCGAAAAGCAATCTCCTTTCCTTTGCGACGGCGAGGTAATTAAGAAAGATCGTAAGGCCGATGAAGAACGCAAAGGTCATGTCCATAACCGATTCGCGTGCGTTGGAAAGGAATTGGTAGTTGGTGGCAAGCGCTATCGCGGACAAAAGCCCGCTCTCTTCATCGCCGAACCTTCTCCCCAGCAGGAATGTAATGATCAAAAGGAGCGTCGCCGATATCGCCGCCGGCAGCCTCGAGGAAAATTCGTCAAGGCTGCCGGTGATCTTTGAGGCCGCGATAATCATCCAGGGGTAGAACGGGGGCTTCTCGAGATACTCCCTGCCGTTCAGGTAGGGGTGCACGAAATCGTTCCTCTCTATCATCTCCCGGGCCATTATGGCCTGACGCGGCTCATCAGGGTCCCACAGCGACGTTGCGCCGAGATTCATGAAGAACAGGATATAACATAACGCAAGGATAACAAGTATCTTCTTGAGCATATCGGGTATTGTAAAACCAGCTACCAGCTTTCAGCGATCAGCACTCAGCGATCAGCTTTTTAAAAAACGAAAAAACATAATAAGCAATATGCTATTCACAAAAAAGCTGCCAACGACCGGCTGAAAGCTAAAGGCTGACAGCTGATTGCTCATTACTTAATAGTTTGAATTTATAAGCTAATATTTGACATTTTGCAATATTTTTTATACCATATCCATCGGTTCTCAAATGGATACTGCTGAAAGTAAAGAGGAAATCTTCAACCAGGCAAAGGGACAGCACGAAATGCTGGACAGAAGGCTGCAGATGCTCCTTAAAAAACCCTTTCTTACAGAAGAAGAGGAACTTGAGATCAGGGAGATAAAAAAGAAAAAACTCTACTATAAAGACATTATGGAGAAGAACCGGTAAGGGCCGGGAACGAAGGAGAACGATTGAAAAAGACAGGTGCACAGATATTGGTGGAATCGCTGGTAGCGGAAGGCGTCGATACGGTCTTCTGCTATCCCGGTGGGGCTACGCTGTATATAACCGACGCACTCGGCGAATGCGACATCCGGCAGATAGTTGTGCGTCATGAGCAAGGCGCGGTGCACGCATCGGACGGATACGCAAGGGCATCGGGAAAGGTGGGGGTCTCCCTTGTTACATCAGGGCCAGGGGCTACAAATACCGTTACAGGGATCGCTACCGCATATATGGACTCAATCCCTCTGGTTATATTTTCGTCCCAGGTCAATACGGCGCTTATCGGGAACGACGCCTTCCAGGAGGCGGACATCGTCGGCATTACCAGGCCCTGTACGAAGCACAATTACCTTGTGAAAGATGTGAAGGACCTCGCCAGGATCATCAAGGAGGCTTTTCATATAGCCCGGTCCGGCAGGCCAGGCCCCGTCCTTGTGGATATACCGAAAGACGTATCCGCAAATATGACGGATTTCAAATATCCCGATAAGGTACATATCAGGAGCTACCAGCCTACGTATTTCGGACACCCGGGCCAGATACAACGGGCGATGCGGGCGATCGCCTCTTCAAAAAGACCGGTTCTCTTCACCGGCGGCGGCATCATCCTTTCCGGCGCATCACAGGAGCTGACAAAATTTGCGGAAGCACTTTCCATACCTGTCACCAATACCCTCATGGGGCTCGGAGGTTTTCCCGGCAACAACAACCTCTTCCTCGGGATGCTGGGGATGCACGGGACATACGCGGCAAACATGGCGATCACCGAATCAGACCTGATCATCGCAATGGGCGCAAGGTTCGATGACAGGGCAACAGGCAAGACCGACGAATTCGCGCCTCACGCCAAGGTGATACATATCGACATCGATCCTACCTCGATCAGCAAGAACATAAAGGTGGACATACCCATCGTCGGCGACATAAAGAACGTTCTCCACAAGATGCTCGACATCCTCGCAGAAGAAAAGGACTTCTTCAAGGGTTTTCCGGAATCTATCGGCGAGTGGATGAAAAAGGTCGCGAAATGGAAGAAGGACTTCCCCCTTACATACCAGAAAAACGGCGGACTGAAGCCGCAGTACGTCATTGAAAGGATATACGATCTCACCAAAGGAAAGGCGATCATCGCCACGGAGGTCGGGCAGAACCAGATGTGGGCCGCACAGTTCTATAAATTCCTCAAGCCGAGGACCCTGCTCACATCGGGCGGCCTGGGTACCATGGGGTTCGGCTTTCCGGCAGCGATAGGCGCACAGGCGGCATTTCCGAAATCCCTCGTCATCGACATCGCAGGCGACGGCAGCATCCAGATGAACATACAGGAGCTCGCCACAGCGGTCCAGCACAGACTCCCCGTTAAGGTCGTCATACTCAACAACGGGTACCTTGGAATGGTTAGACAGTGGCAGGAGCTGTTTTACGAAAAACGCTACACATGGACCAGTCTGCCCTGCCCTGATTTTGTGAAGGTCGCAGAGGCCTATGGCGCAGCCGGCTACAGAATAGATAAGGAAAAGGATATAGACAGGGTACTCAAAGAGGCCTTCAGCAACAATCAGCCGACCTTCGTCGACGTTCCCGTTGATCCGGAGGAGTGCGTCTACCCGATGGTTCCTGCCGGGGCTTCGCTTAAAGAAATGCTGCTCGTTTAGGAGGAAAGAGTGAAACATACCATATCGGTACTCGTCGAGAACGAATTCGGAGTGCTTTCGAGGATCTCCGGCCTGTTCAGCGGAAGGGGGTTCAATATCGAGAGCCTCTGCGTCGCCGAAACCCTGGACCCTACGATCTCGACCATGACGATCGTGACGACAGGGGATGATATGATCCTCGAGCAGATACTGAAACAGCTCAACAAGCTGATCAACGTCATAAAGGTCATCGACTTCAGGGATACAGACTACGTTTCCAGGGAGATGGTGCTTGTAAAGGTAAACGCCGACGAAAAAACGCGGGCAGAGATCCTGCGGATGGTTGAGATATTCCGGGGAAAGATCATAGACGTGTCCCCCAGGACATATACCATTATGATCACGGGAGATGAGGAAAAGCTGAAGGCATTCCTGGCCCTCGTCAGGCCGCTTGGGATAAAAGACCTTGTCAGGACCGGGCCCGTAGCCATGGCCAGGGGCGACAAGACATTAAAGACAAAGGAAAAACAGCCAAAAGGAGGAAATGGAGATGGCTAAGATGTACTATGATCGAGACGCAGATCTGGGAGCATTAAAAGGGAAGAAGGTAGCTATTATCGGATACGGTAGCCAGGGGCACGCACAGGCGCAGAATCTGCGCGACAGCGGTGTCGATGTCATCGTTGCCGAACTGGAGGGAACACCGAACTACAAGCTGGCTTTGAGTCATAAGTTCAAGCCGGTAAGCGCTGCGAAGGCAGCCAAGGAAGCGGGCATCATCCAGATCCTCGCGCAGGACAATGTCCAGGCACAGCTCTATAAAACAGATATCAGGGACAACCTGAAAAAGGGCGATACACTCGTCTTTTCCCATGGCTTCAACATTCACTACAACCAGATAGTTCCGCCGGAGGATATCGATGTGATCATGATAGCCCCCAAAGGCCCGGGCCACCTCGTCCGGAGGGAATACGAGCGGGGCGCGGGCGTGCCTTCGCTCATCGCCGTATATCAGGACTACACAAAGAAGGCGAAGAAGACGGCCCTTGCCTACGCGAAAGGCATCGGCGCCACCAGGGCCGGGGTCATCGAAACAAGCTTCAAGGAAGAGACGGAAACGGACCTCTTCGGTGAGCAGGCGGTATTGTGCGGCGGCGCCACAGAGCTCGTCAAGGCAGGGTTTGACACCCTTGTCGAAGCCGGCTACCAGCCTGAGATCGCCTACTTCGAGTGCCTCCATGAGCTGAAGCTCATCGTTGACCTCATGTACGAGGGCGGCATGTCTTATATGCGTTATTCTATAAGCGACACCGCCGAATACGGCGATATGACGAGGGGGCGGCGGGTCGTCTCGGAAGAGACCAGGGAAGAGATGAGGGCCATACTCGATGAGATCGTAAGCGGTGAGTTCGCGAGGGAGTGGATACTCGAAAACATGGCAGGGCGGCCGGTATACAACGCCCTGAAGAAGATAGAGAGCGAACACCTTATCGAAAAGGTAGGGAAGGAGCTCCGCTCCATGATGGGGTGGATCGGGAGAAAAGGTTGAGAGAAAGCCGCATCGCAAGGGAAGGGATAAAGCTTATTTTCCCTTCCCTTTTTCTTTTTGTCCTCCTGTTTATTGTCCACGCGTACATTCTTGCCTCCATCGTTTTCCTTTTTTTTCTCTTCTGCCTCTTCTTTTTCCGCAATCCAAGGCGCTTCTCCTCGGAGCCTGACAATGTCCTTCTTTCGCCGGCAGACGGCAAGGTGCTGGAGATCAGCGAGATAAGGGAAGAAGAATTTATCAACGACACCGTGCAGAGGATATGCATCTTCATGTCCCCCGCAGACGTGCACGTAAACAGGGCGCCCTGCGAAGGCCGGATCGCAAAGATGCTCCACAGGCGCGGGCAATTTGCACTCGCCTTCAAAAAGGACATCGATAAAGAAAACGAACGGAATTATATCCTCATAGATCGCCATGGCGAGAGGCTGCTGCTTGTTCAGATAGCAGGTTTCCTCGCGCGAAGGATAATCGCCTACGTGAAAGAAGGAGACCGCGTCATAAGGGGAGACACTGTGGGGCTGATAGCCTTCGGCTCCAGGGTTGATATTTATTTTCCAAAAAATTATGAAACTGTGGTATCATTACATCAGAAGGTAAAAGCTGGAATAACACCCTTGGCGCAGAAAAAGGGGGAAATATGAAACGAAGAAAAGGTAAAGGCATCTACATACTGCCAAATCTCCTCACCTCGATAAGCCTCTTTGCGGGGTTTTATTCGATCGTTGCAACCATTGACAGAAAATTTACCTATGCCGCCATTGCCATCTTCATCTCAGGCGTCTTCGACATGCTGGACGGCAGGGTTGCGCGTATGACGAAATCAAGCAGCAGGTTTGGCGTAGAGTATGATTCACTTTCAGACCTTATCGCCTTCGGGGTGGCACCCGGGCTTCTTGTTTACATATGGGCATTGAAGAGCTACGGAAGGTTCGGGTGGCTTGCTGCCTTCCTCTTTGTTGCCTGCGGCGCCTTGAGGCTTGCGCGGTTCAACATACAGGTCGACACGGTTCAGAAAAAACATTTTCTCGGCCTGCCCATACCTGCAGCAGCGGCAACCATAGCGGGCAGCGTGCTCTTTTACTCCTGGCTTGGATACATGAGCGGGTTCAAGACGGTGCTTATGCCTATCCTTGTATATATCCTCGCCTTTCTGATGGTCAGCGAGGTCCGCTACTACAGCTTCAAAGAGATGGGATTCTTCAAGGGCAAACCCTTTCGCTCAACCGTAACGGCGATCATGTTCCTTGTAATCGTCTTCATCGAGCCCCAGTTGACCCTCTTTGTGGGTACCTTTGCCTATGTCCTCTCGGGGCCTGTATACACCCTTGCGATGAGAAAGAAGATCATTCTTGAGGACGCCGCCCGTTCGAAAGAAAATCAAGCAGAGCAAGGTGGTCATCGATAGCTGCATCCGCTTCCAGCCCGCCGCCTTTATAGGCGACAAAGCGCACACCCGCCGCAAGAGCGGTCTCTCTGTCAACCTCGGAATCCCCTATAAAGACAACATTGTGACTGACCAGGTTGAACGCCTTTAGGATCTTCTCCAGGCTTTCCGGATGAGGTTTCGGGTTTAATACGTCGAGGGCCGTCACAACCATTTCGAAATACGGCGAAAGCCCATACCGTTCCATAAGGTGCGGCATGGAGGTCGTCCTGTTCGTGCTTATCGCACGCTTTATCCCCCTCTCCTTCAACGCAGTAAGGGTTTCCATGAGGTTGGGTTCCATTTTGAGGTAGACGATGAAATCTTTGAAATTAATCTCTTTTTTCAAAAATTCCACTGCCTTTTTCTCGAGCGCTTCGTTCTCCCGGAACATATAGCGGAGCGAGTCATAGACCGTATGGGTATGGCAATATCGTACCTCCTCTTCTGTGAGCGGTGCCCGCCCTATCGACTGGGCAATCTGGAGATACAATCTCCTGTTTGCATCGAGTGAGTCGAACATGACTCCGTCGCAATCGTAAATAACGCAGTCAATCTCCCATTTTCCTGTCTTCTTATCCATATCCCGTCGGTCCGCCTTTTTTTAAGTTGTTTATGTTTTCTCGGCCCATTCTATCACAGATTGCCCTAAACATAAACCCTGCTCAGGGTAAATCCTGAATTCGAATATCGAAGCACCAAACAGATTCAAACGTTCAAAATTCAAAACATCCCCCCTCTCCCTGACCCTCTCCCGCAGGGGGAGAGGGGACGGAGCAGCACCAAACTGAACATTAATACCTATAGTCCCTCTCCCGCAGGGGGAGAGGGGACGGTGTTGCTAAGAGCCTTGTCCTCATGAGAGAGGGGACGGTGTTCACAAGTACCACCTGTGCCCTGGTTCTTTTACCCAAAGGGGTAGCAAGCCCGTTTGCGGGAAGAGTTCCATGCCTGTATTCTTTAGTCCGTTACCGGCATCTGGTTATTGAAAATTTATAGTTTTAAATCGGCCGAGATATGTTACAATAGTATGACTAAACAGAGGAGGTGTACATGATAAGTGTTTCTGTTCCCGGATGGGGCGAACTTGAGATCGAATACCTTGTGCTTGACTATAATGGGACATGCGCATTTAACGGGAAACTTAAAGAAGGCGTCAAAGAGATGCTGGAAAAGATATCCAGATATATAAAGGTCTTTATTATAACCGCGGACACATACGACAATATTGACCACGAAGTAAATGTCATGGGTTTCAATGTATTGAAGGTAAAAAAAGAAGAAAGCGGCGCTGAAAAGGCAAAGATAGTGAGAGAGCTTGGCCCGGAAAAGGTCGTGGCAATAGGCAACGGCGCAAACGACGCCACGATGCTCCGGGAGGCATCGCTGGGGATCGGGGTGGTCGGCGAGGAAGGGTGCGCAGCCTCCCTCATCAAAGAAGCTGACTTCATTGTCCCCGATATCGTCCATGCCTTAAGCATCATCCTTCATCCGGAGAGGATTGTCGCAACGTTGAGGGAGTAAATATAAGGCAGCGGTCAGCTATCAGTGAGAATCAAAAGATATTGAAAGGCTGAATGCTGACGACTGAATGCTGACGGCTGAAGATGGTCATGATCGGTAATCTCCTTAAAAAGATAGTCGGTACAAAGAACGAACGAGAGCTGAAGAGGATCCAGCCTGTCATCGAAACGGTGAACAGCCTCGAAGAGAAGATGAAGTTGTGCACCGACGACGAACTGAGGGCAAAAACCCCTTACCTTAAGGAAAGGATTGACCGGGGAGAAGACCTCGATTCGATTTTGCCTGAGGCGTTCGCCCTCGTCCGGGAAACGGCGAGGCGCACAATCAACATGCGCCATTTCGACGTGCAGATTATCGGCGGCGTAGCCCTCCACGAAGGGAAGATCGCCGAGATGGCCACAGGCGAGGGCAAGACGCTTGTCGCTACCCTGCCTGTATACCTCAACGCATTGACAGGTCTTGGCGTCCACGTTGTTACCGTCAACGATTACCTCGCGAAGAGGGATGCCGAATGGATGGGGCCTATATACAGATTCCTCGGACTCTCCGTGGGGGTCATAGTCCACGACCTCGACGACGGTATAAGAAAAATGGCCTACGGAAGCGATGTTACATACGGGACAAACAATGAGTTCGGGTTCGATTACCTGAGGGACAATATGCGCTATTCCCTCGAGGAGTGCGTACAGCGCGAGTTCAACTACGCCATCGTCGACGAGGTTGACAGCATCCTCATCGATGAGGCGCGAACACCCCTCATCATCTCAGGCCCCGCCGAAGAATCCACCGATAAATATTACAAGATCAATAGGCTTATCTATCAGCTCAAGAAGGAGAAAGATTTCATCGTCGATGAGAAGGCAAAGACGGCCTATCTCACCGAAGACGGCGTTGCAAAAATAGAACGACTCATCAAGGTTGACAATCTCTACGATCCAAAGTACGTCGATTTCCTTCACCACATAAACCAGGCCCTGAAGGCCCACCACCTCTTCCAGTGCGACGTGGACTACATCGTGAAGGACGGGCAGGTCATCATCGTCGACGAGTTTACCGGCAGGCTTATGCCGGGAAGGCGCTTCAGCGAAGGCCTCCACCAGGCGCTGGAAGCAAAAGAAAATGTCAAGATCGAGCGTGAGAACCAAACGCTTGCGACGGTTACCTTCCAGAACTATTTCAGGATGTATAAAAAGCTCGCCGGCATGACCGGCACTGCCGACACCGAGGCAATGGAGTTTAAAAAGATATACAATCTCGAAGTTCTTGTGATGCCCACGAATAAACCGCTTATCCGGACAAACTATCCCGATGTCATATACAGGACAGAGAAGGAAAAATTCAAGGCTGCCGTAACCGAGATCGAAGAGCTCTACAAAAAAGGCAAGCCGATGCTCGTCGGCACCCTCTCTATCGAAAAATCGGAGAGGCTGTCGGAGATGCTGAAAAGAAAAGGCATCCCCCACCACGTGCTCAACGCAAAGAACCACGAACGGGAGGCAGAGATTGTCGCCCAGGCAGGAAGGTCAAAGGCCGTAACCCTCTCCACCAATATGGCCGGGAGGGGAACGGACATACTTCTCGGCGGGAACCCCGAATTTCTCGCCCTGAGCATGAGCAAGGGGCAGAAAGGGACTGAAGAATACGACAGAGCGCTGGAAGAGTCAAAAAAGATCTGCGAGAAAGACAAGCAGCAGGTAATCTCCCTCGGGGGACTGCACATAATAGGCACGGAAAGGCACGAGTCGAGGAGGATCGACAACCAGTTGCGGGGCCGCTCTGGAAGGCAGGGAGACCCGGGATCTTCAAGGTTCTACGTATCTCTTGAGGACGAGATAATGAGGCTCTTCGGCTCCGACAGGATTTCGCCCATCCTTGCAAAACTCGGCATGACCGAGGATGTACCCATTGAGCATCCGTTTATCACAAAGGCCATCGAGAACGCCCAGACGAGGGTCGAGGGGCACAACTTCGAGATCCGTAAATACCTCCTCGAATACGACAACGTGATGAACAAACAGAGGGAGACCATCTACGGCATGAGGCGGGAGACCATGAAGGGCGGCGACCTGAAAGACCGCACCCTCGACATGATCGAAGAGATATGCCAGGATCTCGTCTATGAATATGCGCCCGAAAAGGTCTACCCCGAAGAGTGGGACCTCGTGTCACTCAGGAACAGGATCTTTGAGACCTTCTTCTTCCACATAGACTTCAGCTCCTTAGACCTTAAGGACAGCACAAGAGAAGGCCTCCTCGACATGGTGGTCGGTAAGGTCAACGAGGCATATGAGAACAAGACAAAAGAGTTCGGCGAAGACGAGCTCAGGGCAATAGAATACTTCATCACGCTCAACTCCCTCGATACGCATTGGAAAGAGCACCTCCTCGGCCTTGACCACCTGAAAGAAGGCATCGGCCTTCGCGGCTACGGCCAGAAGGACCCGCTCAGGGAATACCAGAGAGAAAGCTTCGAGCTCTTCCTCGACATGCTTGAAAGGGTCAAATATGATACGGTGAGAAAGATATTTGCCGTACAGCCTGCGAGAGAAGCCCCCGAACAGACCGAGCCGGTAATGTTCTTCAACAAGAACGCCGCTCCCTCCTTCGAAGGCCCTGACAGAAAGGAGAGGAAGGTAGGGAGAAATGACCCATGCCCCTGCGGCAGCGGGAAGAAGTATAAGAAATGCTGTGGAAAGTAGCGAGGAGGAGCTATGATCAGCGGTATTGAGTTTGCGGGTATCGCATCGGGTGTCAAGCCATCCGGCCTTGATCTGGGGTTGGTCTTTTTCAGGGAAAAGGTGAACGTGCTTTCGCTTTACACGAGGAACAGGGTCAAGGCAGCCCATATCCTTTACAATAAAAAAATAGAGGCAAACCCGGTGCGGGCGCTTCTCGTCAACAGCGGTTGCGCGAACGCCTGTACGGGGAAAGAAGGCGTCCATGACCTGGGCATCATTGCAGAAGGCCTCGCGCCCTTGCTCAGGATCAAGACGAAGGAGATCCTCTTTGCATCAACCGGCGTCATCGGAAGAAGGCTTCCCGCCAGCCTCATTATCCGCTCGTTCCCGCTGCTTGTGAAAAATGTAAAGGATTCACACCTGGACGCCTTTTCCCGCGCCATCATGACCACCGATACCCACCCGAAGGTCGTCAAAGAAACCTTCAGGGGGAAAAGAGAATACACCATCATAGGCACAGCAAAAGGCTCCGGCATGATAAATCCCCTTTTCGCGACAATGCTCGCCTTTGTTTTCACCGATTACCCTGCTGCGCCGGCGGAACTGAAGCGGCCATTCGTCCATTCGGTGAAGGAAAGCTTTGAGCGGATAACCGTTGACGGCGAATGCAGCACCAATGATACTGTAATGCTCTTTACAAAAAGAGGGCCTGAAGACCCGCAAGGCACAGACCCCTTCAAAGAGGCGCTTTTATCGGTGATGCAAAGCCTTTCCATGATGGTCGTGAAGGACGGGGAAGGAGCCACGCGAGTAGCGCATATTGTGGTCAAGGGCTCGAAGAAAAAAGAGGCAGCCGAAAAGATAGCGCGGAGGATAGCCATATCGCCACTGACGAAGACGGCGCTCTTCGGGTGCGATCCGAACTGGGGGAGGATCATCGCAGCAGCGGGCGACGCGGATGTTCCTGTTTTCCCGTCGAAGATAGACATCGTCCTCCAGGGAGAGCTGATCGTAAAGAGCGGCGTAGAGGTCCCCTTTGACGAACAGGCGCTAAAAAAGATGATGAACAAGAAGGATATCAGCATCGTCGTAGATCTCAACGACGGCAAGGTGTCCTTCGACATCTACACCACGGACCTCACCTACGATTACATAAAGATAAACGCATCGTACAGGACGTAGCCGGTATCATGCCGAGCCTTGCGGGTATTTCGCCATGAGATTTATTTCCTGTTGACTTTCATTCATATTGCAGGGTAAATAAGGGGAGAAATGGAGGAATTATGCGGATCTCTGTCATAGGAGTGGGCTACGTCGGCCTTGTTACGGGGGCATGCTTTGCTGAAACCGGCAACGACGTAGTGTGCATGGATATCGATAAGGAAAAGATCAGGGGACTAAAGCAGGGGGCCATCCCTATCTATGAGCCCCACCTTGAAGAGCTTGTCAAAAACAATATCAAGGAAGGGCGGCTCCAATTTACGACAGATATAAAAAAGGCCGTGGAGCACGGTCTTATCATATTCATCTGCGTCAATACCCCGCAGGACGGCGACGGGTCAGCGGATCTGCAATACGTCATGGACGTCGCCGGCGACATAGGCAAAACAATTCAAAAATACCGGATAGTGATCATCAAATCCACTGTTCCTGTGGGGACGTGCCACAAGGTGAAAGATGTCATCACAGAGGAGCTGAAAAAGCGGGGAACAGACATCTCTTTCGACATAGCGTCGAACCCGGAATTCCTTAAAGAGGGCGTAGCCGTCGAGGACTGCATGAAGCCGGAAAGGGTAGTTATCGGCGTTGAACATGAACGCGTGGAAGAGATCCTGAGGGAACTCTATGCGCCTTTTCTCAGGACGGGGGCTCCTTTTCTCGTCATGGACGTAAAATCGAGCGAGATGACGAAATATACGGCCAATTCGATGCTGGCCACCCGCATATCGTTCATGAACCAGATTGCCAACATATGCGAGCGGCTCGGCGCGGACGTCATGATGGTCATGCGCGGGATCGGGAGCGATTCCAGGATAGGCCCCAAGTTTCTCTTCCCCGGCGTCGGCTTTGGCGGTTCATGCTTTCCGAAAGACGTCAGGGCGCTAATCAACACAGCACAGTGCTGCGGATGCGAACCGACGATACTTGAAAAGGTAATGGAGATCAATGAACAGCAGAAGACGCTTTTTGCAGAAAAGATCATGTCCTTTTATCAGGGCAGGCTGAAAGGCAGGAAATTCGCCATATGGGGGCTCGCCTTTAAGCCGAACACCGATGATATGCGAGAGGCGCCTTCCATCGCAATCGTCAACAGCCTTACAGTGAACGGGGCATTCTGCAATCTTTTTGACCCTAAGGCGATGGAGACTGCACGATCGATATTCGAGAAGAACAAAAATATACGTTTCGGGAAAAACCAGTATGAAGTCCTCAAGGGGACAGACGGTCTTATCCTCCTGACCGAATGGCTTTCTTTCAGGGAACCCGATTTCGATAAGATCAAGTCCCTCATGAAGACACCCGTCATCTTTGACGGTAGAAACCAGTACAACCCGCGGAACATGGCACGGCTGGGATTCAAATACGTCTGCATAGGCAGACCGATACCACATTAACGCAAGCGAGTATGTACAAATACCATACGTATAATGAGCCGAGGAGGATCCTGGTGACCGGTGGCGCGGGTTTTATCGGGTCCCACCTCTGCGAACGGCTCTTTAAAGACGGGCACGAGGTGATCTGCCTTGACAATTACTTCACCGGCACGAAAGAGAACGTCTCCGGCCTCACGAAAAATCCCCGCTTCGAGATCCTCAGGCATGACGTGACCGAACCGATACTGACCGAGGTTGACTGGATATTCAATCTTGCCTGTCCCGCAAGCCCGATCCATTATCAGTATAACCCTGTGAAGACGATCAAGGTCAACGTCCTCGGCGCGCTCAACATGCTGGGGCTTGCAAAAAGGGTAAGGGCAAGGGTCATGCAGGCGTCCACGAGCGAGATATACGGCGATCCCGATACCCACCCGCAACAGGAGGAATACTGGGGCAACGTGAACCCGATCGGCAAGAGAAGCTGTTACGATGAAGGGAAGCGTGTAGCGGAGACCCTCTTTTTCGATTACCTGAGGCAGAACAAGGTCGATATTAAGGTCGTCCGCATATTCAATACATACGGGCCGAAGATGCGCCCTGATGACGGGCGGGTCATAAGCAACTTTATCGTTCAGGCCCTCGGCAACAAGCCCATCACTATCTACGGAGACGGCACGCAGACACGGTCGTTCTGCTATATCGACGATATGGTGGAAGGCATGATACGCATGATGGACTACGAGACCGGAAAATATGAAAGGGAAAGGGACTACACAAAGCCTTATTTTTCGGGGTTCCCGGGGCCCATCAATCTCGGCAACCCCGCTGAGGCGTCGATCCTTTCCATCGCACGGAAGGTCATTAAGCTCACCGGTTCGAGGTCGAAAATAATCTTTGAAAAATTACCGGACGATGATCCGAGGAGAAGATGCCCCGATATCGGGAAGGCAAAACAGCATCTCCAATGGCAACCGCAGATCTCCCTCGATGAAGGGTTGAAACAAACGATCGCCTATTTTAAAAAACAGCTCAGGGCGAAACGCCCGTGAGTCGTAAATCGTAAGGGGAAAAATAACATCCGTCCAACGTTCAATGTTAACACACAACAGAAAGATTGAACGGGTCAAACAGAACAGTGTTATAATAAGACCATGAAACGGGAAGAAGAGCTGATCAAGGCGGGATGGGAAAGAAGGTTCGTTGCGTGCGAACCGAGGCTTTCGGAGATGGTCGGGATGTACAGGGAGATCGGCTTCGAGGTGCGCGTCGAGCCATTGCCCACCAAAGAAGAACGTGACGCAGAAGGGTCTTCCGGCTGTGAAGAAAGCGGGTGCACTGCGTGTTTAGACGTGGACCCTGATCGCTATAAGATAATATTCACGAGACCGGCAACGTAAACAGGACTCATTATTTATCGATTCCGCCGTCAGACATGAGCCGCAAGCCGGTTTACTATCTTTTCTTAAACAGCGCCTCCCACTTCTTTGCCGCTTCATCCCTGTCAGATCTCTGCTCATCGTCATCTTTGAACCTGAAATATTCGCAGAAGTTCGCCCTGTCCTTCTCTTTCACATAATCTGCCTGTGGCTCCCTGCAGGAATTATGCTTCCCCGTGTCGTAGAAAAGGCAGTTCACGCACACGTGGAGATCGGACCTGCACGACGGGCATTCGTCCTTGAAGGACACCTTTCCGTCCGCAACCGGCGCATGGCACCTAAAACACTTCTTCATAGCCTGTCGAGCAGCTCCCTTAGATCTTTGATGACATTTCTGCCGTCCTTTACTGAAAGCTGGTGGCTGATCGCCGAATGCTCGTGCTGTAAATAGTATGCCTCTATCCCCATGCCTGCCGGCACGTCATGGTCAAAGACCGGGTGATCGCCCACGTGAGCCATCTCTTCAGGTAAAACACCGAGCAACTCGCATAGCTTCCTGTAAAAGTGCTCTTCCTTTTTTACCATCCTGTAATCCGTTGTTGCTGAGACAATATGCCTAAAGTACTCTGTCAATCCTGCGCATTGGAGCTCTTTGTCAACGAAGATCCTGGCTGCATTGGACGCAACCACGAGAGTATATCTGCCCCTGAGCTCTTGCAGCACCTTTTCCGCACAGGGGACCTTCTCTATATACGATTCGTATCTCACAAGGAGCTCGCCGGCGGACACCGGAAGGTCAAACCGCTTCAGCCAGTGCTCGATCTCGTACCATATGATCTCCCTGTCTCCTACCGATTCGTATTCCTGCCTGATGTACTTCTTTGCCTCGTCAAAGGGCATAGAATGCCTTTTCGCATACTCTTCCGGTATGCCGTGGTTCCACACCATCTCGCCGTAGTTCCCGCTCACAATGGTTCCGTCGAGATCAAAGGACACGATCTTTTTCATAGTCGTTTATTATAGCACTATCTGATCAAAATACAAGGTGGTACGGCAATGACATTTGTAGGGTTGACCCTGGTGATTCTTGACACTCAACGGTCTTTGCGCTACCTTCTTATGAGATGACCGATCCTTTTATTCTTAAGCTAATCCTTTCCTTCATCACCGGCAGCCTCTGGATAACAATCGGCACGGTGCTCGCAGAAAGGTACGGAACAAAGATAGGGGGGCTTGTCGCCGGCCTCCCCTCAACGATCCTTGTTTCCCTTTTTTTTATTGCATGGACCCAGTCAGTCGAGACGGCAACGGCGGCGACAACCGTAGTGCCCATCGTAGGCGGCATAAACTGCCTCTTTATAATCGTCTATATCTACCTTATAAGGACCGGCTTCTGGCTCGCCCTCTCCGGCGCCCTTGCGGTGTGGTTCTTTTCTTCCCTCATCCTGGTGATCATAGGGTTCAACAGCTTTCCCTTTTCCGTATTTGCCTATATATGTATGCTTGTTTTCTCATACCGGGTTGCCGAACACAAGCTCTCCGTCAGGTCGGAATCAGGCAAAAAGATGCAATATACCGCACCGATAATACTTTCGAGGGGCGCCTTCAGCGGCCTTGTCATCGTCCTTGCGGTCGTCATGACAAAGATCGGCGGGCCGTTGATAGGGGGCGCGTTCGCCATGTTTCCTGCAATGTTCATCGGCACCCTTTTTATTACCTATTTTACGCACGGCGCCTCGTTTTCCTCCGCCGTCATGAAGTCGTCCATCCCCGGCGCCGTCAGCGTCGTCGTCTACGGCGCGTCGGTACGGTATACCTATGTGCCGCTCGGATTGCTGCCCGGCACATTGGTCTCTTTGCTCATTGCTTTCTGCTGCTCCCTTCTGATCCATCAATTCATGACAAGGCATACGACATGACAATAATTCCTATGCTCTATAAAATTATTGCTTTTGAAACATCAATTATGTTTTTAAATATATACTTTGTAACCCTATGGGCCAAGGTTCAATAATGGATATCTACGATTATGCCGAATTAAAAGGGCTTTCTCCGAACCGGCTCATGGATTTCTCTTCAGACACAAACCCCCTCGGCCCTTCGAACAAGGCAAAACACGCCATCCGAAAAAAGGTTAAACACCTCGGACACCCCCCTGACAGGAGGACGAGGTACCTGAAAAGATTGATCTGCGCGACGGAAAATATTGACGAGAAAAATATCATTATAGGCCCTGACCCGCTCTACACCGTCGGCGTGCTGCTGAAAACATCCTGTCCAAAAACGGCGCTCATCCCATCGCCGATTTCCGATGTATACAGAAAACTGCTGAAGGATCATAATGTGGAGGCAAAACCCTTCCACCTCAACGGCGAAAAGGGTTTTGCCTTCGAAGCGGAAAAATTTATCAAGAAAATGGAGGGCGCTGATTGCATCCTCCTGCCCAACCCGCACGACATGTTGGGAACCTGCCTGCCCGCAGATGTCCTTCGCCCCATTATCGCCCGGGCCTCCGCTATGAACAAGCTGCTTGTTATCGATGAGGCAAAAAGGGATTTTGCAGACACGCCCTCCCCCGTGCGGGAGATTGCACGATCAGGCAGATCCATAATCCTGCGAACCTTTTCTGATTTCCATGCACTTTCAGGGTTCAGTCTTGGCTACGCCATCGGTTCAGACAAACTGGCACAAGACATAAGAGGCCACCTTGGCCGTTTCTCTGTGAATCCCCTGGCTGAGGCCGCTGCCGTCGCCTCGCTTCGCGATAAAGGATACCGTAAAAGAACGCTTGCTTACATTAAAGAAGAGAAGCGTTTCATAAAAAACTCTTTCGCAGGCTCAGACCGGATTCAATGCATCGATACGCCATGCAGCTTTCTCCTCCTTAAGCCCGGCGAAAAGATCCCCGGCCTCAGGGATGCATTTTTGCAGAGAAGGATTATCGTCGTTGACTTCACAGACAAAAAGGGCTCCCAGTATATCAGGTTTCCTGTCAAAAAACATTCATGGAATGCTCGCTTTATAAGGGCGCTGAAAAATATTTCGGGAGTTGATAAACCATGCACAAAATGAAAAAGGCCCTTACCCTGTTCATTGTCTGTATTGCATTATCCGTTCTTTCCGCACCGCAGGCATTCTCTCAGTTTAAGGAGCTGAGGATCCTTCACGTGAACGACTTCCACGGCTTTGCCACAGGAAGAAAGATTATCGGCTCGGACGAAACACGGGGCGGGGCCTCCAGCCTTGCGTGGCTTGTCGATACTCTGCGCAAAGAGAAGCCCACGCTCCTTCTCGCCGCCGGGGATATGATCCAGGGAAGCAGCTTTGCCAACCTCTTTAAAGGCAAGCCGGTCATAGAGATAATGAATAGAATGGGCTTTGATGCCATGTGCACGGGGAACCACGAATTTGATTACGGGCAGGACGTGCTGAAGGAGAGGATCAATGAGGCTGTCTTTCCCATCCTTGGCGCAAACGTGAAAGGGATGCCGGAGCTCAAGCCTTACGTCATTAAAGAGCTTGAAGGACTGAAGGTGGCCATTATAGGCGTTGTTACAGACGACACGCCGATCGTTACAGATCCAAGGAACGTGGAGGGCCTTACATTTTTGTCGCCTGCGGCTGCCGTTGAAGAGTACATTGAAAAATTAAGGGATAGCGTCAACATCATTATCGTTCTTTCCCACCTTGGCTACAACGCCGATATGCTCCTGGCAAGCAGGGTAAAGGGGATTGATATTATCGTCGGGGGGCATTCACATACCAGGACAATACAGCACATGCTCATCGGCAACACGATCCTTGTTCATGCCTGGGAGCACGGGAAAGTGCTCGGCGTCCTCGACGTTGCAGTAAAGTCAGGAAAGATCGTAGAAGCGAAAAGCAGGCTCGAAGAGATCGTGCCCTCCCGTATGAAAAAGCAGGAAGAGGTTGAGCAGATCGTGAAAAGATATGCGCAGCAGGTTGATGCCCTTATGGGCATGACCATCGGAGAGGCGCTTGTCGACCTTGACGGCGAAAACGCCAGGACGGAGGAAACAAACCTTGGAAATCTCGTAGCCGATATCATGAGGCAGCAATCAGGCTCACACATTGCCCTGATCAACGGCGGGGCGATCCGAACAAGCATCGGAAAAGGGGCCATTACTTTGAACGATATCTATTCGGCGTTGCCCTTTGACAATTATATCGTTGCCATGAGGTTGACAGGCAGGGAGGTCAGGGAGGCTCTGGAACATGGCGTCTCCGGTATTGAGAAAAAAGAGGGAAGGTTCCTCCAGGTATCAGGCCTCTCTTTCACATACGATCCCGGGATGCCGCAAGGACAGCGGGTGGTGGATGTGTTCATGGACGGCTCGAAGATGGATATCAACGGGACCTATACCGTCTGCACCAACGACTTCCTGGCTGCCGGCGGCGACGGGTACAGAGTGTTCAGGGAAGCCTTGAAAGAATCGAGGAGCTTCTCGATCACCGCGGATACAATAAAAAGCGATAAGGTCACATATAACGATTCGGGGCGCTTTTTGAAGGACGCCGTTGTGGACTACATAAAAAAAAAGAAAAGCATCAGTGCGACAGTGGAAGGGAGGATCAAGGAGGTGCGCTGCGAAGAGGGTGTTTGTAAGCTGCCGAAAAGACCCTCTGCTTCCCGGTATGACCGCTAAGCACGCCTTTGCTTAACCCCTCCTGTCTTTAGTATCATTTGTCCGCCCGGCCCCTTGAATTTCTTAGGCCCTGTCTGGATAATAATCTCATTCATAGCTTCTGAACAGGGCGACTACCCTGCCGATGATCTCCAGCCTTTTCCCCTCATCCTCTCTGACGACAAGCGGTTCGATGTTCTCGTTGGCCGGCAGAAGCGTGACCTCGCCATGTCTTTTTTGGAAGCGCTTCACAAGGACCTCGCCTTCTACAAGGCAGGCGACGATATCGCCGTTCCTGACCGTTTTCTGGGGTTTTACAACAATAATATCCCTGTTCCTTATCCCGTCGTCTACCATGCTGCTCCCTTTGACCCTCAAAAAAAGATGGTCCGCTGCGATAAACCTGTCAAGCCTGACAGAATCGCCTGGGTCGATGGGGACCATGGGGCTCCCTGCCGATATCTCTCCAATGATGGGGGTTTCTGCGCCCCTGATGATCTTCAGGCTCCTTTTCTTTCCCTTATCACGTTTTAAGTAACCCTTTTTCTCAAGGGCCCCGATATGGTCAGAGACAGTTCGCACAGAACGGATATTGAAATGGGAGGCGATCTCCCTAAACGTAGGGGGATACCCGCCGGCAAACAGCCGGCTTTGGATAAAATTAAGGATCTCTGATTGTCTCTTCGTCAGCACGGTCTTGTTCCGTCATCAGCCGTCAGCTTTCAGCGATCAGCAAAAAGATTTAAGGCCTCGCGGCTTTTGCTGTATGCTGTGGGCTGTAAGCTATCTTATCACCTTCTCCAGAAGAAAGTCGGTCAGTCCCTGATCACCCTTTTTCAACGCCCTGGCACGGAATCCACCCTTCCATGTCCCGTTGTAAAATATATCGGACACGGCCAGAAAGGCTACCCCTTTCAGTTTCCTGAAGGCACAAACTGCATACAGAGAGGCGACTTCCATCTCCACGGCAAGGATCCCCTGCTTTCCGTATCGTTCTATCTTGTTTGCCGTTTCCCTGTAGATCGCGTCACAGCTCCATATAACCCCTTCATGAAAACCCTTTTCCCTTGCCGGCAACAGCCATTTCTCAGCCCACTCGGAGTAGACAATATCCTCCTGATCATCGAGATAGTGGTGCGAGACGCCGTCTTCCCGGAGGGCGCCTTTACTTACGATCACATCTCCTATCCGGAGCGTATTGCTTATTGCCCCGCAATGACCGCAGAGCACAAATTCTTTAACGCCGAATGTCCCAAGCTCTTCGACGAGCGCGGCAATATTGGGCCCCCCAAAATATGACCTGGTTATAACAGTACCGCTCTGCGGCACCCGGTATATTGAGCGGAACCCTGACCATTCATCAATGATTTCGGCCCCTGTCATTTGCACCAGGCGCTTGAGGTTTCCCGAATTAAATACTACGATGGCCCTTTCCGGCAGGGCAAGCTCTTTTCTGCTTCGCCCTGAAAATGCTTCAACGAGATCGGCGGGATTTAAAAGAGGCAACGAATTGTCAAAAAACCGTTTCAACAAAACTTTTTCTCAGCTTTTTGTATGTCTCCAGGAGATGCTCGGAGATCACCCGCGCTTCCCCCAGGACAGGCATGAAATTTGTGTCGCCGAACCACCGGGGCACAATATGGATGTGGATATGCTCTTCAAGGCCCGCACCTGCCGCCCTTCCGACATTGATGCCTATATTCAACCCATCTACCTTGAACTCTCTCTTGAAAATTGCAACCATCTTCCTGGTAATTCTCATCATATCGAGCGATTCTTCGTCGGTAAGGTCCTCTGCCAGGCCTGTATGCCTTACCGGCACCACCATAACGTGGCCGTTTGTGTAAGGGAACCGGTTCATGATCGCAAAAGCCTTACCCAGCCTGCCGACAACAAGGGCCTTCTCGTCATCTGCCTCATCGACGCACAAAAAACAACCCCTGGCACCTTTCGTTGCAGCGCCCGTGATATATTCCATTCTCCATGGTGCCCATACTCTGTCCATATTAGTCCCTCAGGAAAAGATATTCTCTCCAGTATTCAGGAAAGACTTTAACGCCCAGATGGAGCATCAACATATAAAAACCATTGGGGCGGGAAGGCCTTTTTCTCGGATACATTTCCGCTTCATCGGGGAGCTTATCCCCTTTCTTCAGATTACAGCGGATGCAGGACGTGACAATGTTGGTCCACTCTGTGATCCCGCCCCGCGATCGGGGGATAATGTGATCGCAGGTAAGGCCCTTGGAATCAAACCTTTCTCCGCAGTACTGGCAGGTGTAGTCGTCTCTTATAAAGATATTCTTCCTGGAAAATTTCACTTGCGTGTGGTTGTTGCGGACAAACCTCTGGAGCCGGATGACAGCGGGTTGCCTGATGCTTATCGACACGCCTTTTATCTCCCTCTCGTACTCTCTCAAAACCTCCACTTTCCCAAGAAAAACAAGCGTAATTGCCTTTTTCCAGGATAGTACGCTGATGGGCTCAAAGGTCGTGTTCAACAGGAGTGTCCGGTCCATAAACCATCTGAAATTAACGTTTTTACAGGCTATTGTCAAGACCTTTCAAAGACTTATACGGTACCTCAAAACCGATAACCTCAGGGGCCAGTGAATTAGCTACTCCCACACCAGGCTGCAGGGAATCATCCGAATTCAAGCGAAAAAGGATCTTATGAATTTTTTATCACACCTCCTCTTGCGCCCGGAACTTTTGCATCCTAATGTTTGAGCTGTTTTTCTTTTTGTAATTTGAATAATTATATGTTAAGTAGGATAAATAACTTCATAACCAAGGAGTAACATATGCCTATCTTTGATGAAAATGAAAAAATAGTTAACCAGGATGACGAGCTCCCCCTGCTTCTTGATAACAAGGAAGGGCCAAACGAAGAGAGCAGGATCAAATCCATTATCAGGAATATTCCCATAGGGTTGACCGTCTCGTTCGCACTGATGATAATATTGGGAATCATGGTCTTCTCGCTCGGCGCGAAGGTGTCGTCTCTATCGTCAGATCTCGCAAAGATCGAGGGACTCAAGACGCAGCTTTCATCCGTTGAATCAAGGCTCGAAGAGATGAACATGGAAAAATCGAGAATGAGGTCGAGCCTAACGCAGATGAAGGGCGATATCGATGCCCTGAAGATTCAGAAAGAAAGGGCCGAGGCACAGCTCAAGAGACAACAACAGGCAAACGGGAAGAAGAAGCCGGCATCGAAAAAACCAAAGCCGGCGGGGAGAAACTAACGGCCGAAGGAGGCATATCCTTCGGCGTCAGGCATTTGTTGATTGGCAATATAAAAGGGCGAGCAACGGTATGACCACATGGGGGGATGCTATTGAGCAGCCATACCGGAATGCCCGCCCGGACATTTCATCGTTTCTATTATATAATTATACCATTTTCTCAACGCCAAGGAAACACAAATATACATCAAAAACAATTCTTGTGTATCCGGTTTAAGCCCGGCGTCGCCTAACCCGCTTTGCTGTTTTCCAGCATTTCGTTACAGATCATTGCCCCGTTGTCTTCCGCTTCAGCAGCTCCATGCGTTTCCCGCGACCTTTTCTCCTGCTCATCACCCACTACCATGTACCAGCTTAACTCGCTGGGCAAGGTTTCGATCGAACCCATTGTGTGCCTGGGAGAGGGGATATTATAGGAAAACGCAACGGCGAGGGAAACCGGTTCCCGTTCACCAGCTTCAGTTCTGACCTCAACCACTACGCGATACAGGCCGTCTTTTTCCGGGATCACAGAAAGGGACTTCTCACTGCTTCTGTATTGCGTAGGGACCTCTGAACCGCCGATATCTTTGATCGACAGGACGGGCGTTCCGCGACCTTTCAAGGCCTTTCCTCTCACGACATATTCGACGTTCTTCTTTAAGAACACATCGACCGTCTTCGCTTCGCCTTCAACGACCTTCTCTTCGAACCTCTGGAGAAGTTTCTCATTCAACATAAAACGTGTTATTGCTTCAGATATCCTGCCCATTGTAAATCCTCCTTTTATCTTTAATTTATAAGCAGCACAATTGTGCTCTTTTACATTTTTAGTCAACTGTATGCATTCACGAACAGGCATGTTTGCCCCTTTTTTCACTTCCACCGTCTTTCCGCGACGCGTTCAGGATGCCTCGCGACAAGACCTTTAAGGCCGCTTCCTGTGTAATAGCCATATGGCTCTTGTTGGATAGCACCTCTTTGCTTCTTTCCACATACGCGATCCCGAGAAAAGAGGACCATATTACCTCTGAAAGGGCCCTGTAATCACACTTAATGAAGATCTTTTCCTCTACGCCGTACCTGACTATCTTATGCTGCAAGCCGACCACTTTCGCTCCCAGCCCGTGAATGACGCTGCGCAGCTCTTCGGGGAGATTGCCGAGCATCTCCGTTTGATGAAAATACAGCCACGCGGTGAAGGCCAGCTGGTCTTTTTTGTAGAATTTCTGAAAGCATTCCCAGAGCTTTTCCAGCAAAACTTCTTTAAAATGCTCACGGTTGTCGTATAATTCCTGCAGGATGCTTTCAAAGTAGTCGGCATGAGATGCTATGGCGCTTACCATTATCTCCTCTTTGTTTTTGAAGTAGAGGTAAAGCGCGGCCCGGCTCAACTCCGACTTCTCCGCGATCTTTTCCATGGTAATTGCGTGGTACCCCTCTTTGTCATATATGCCCATCGCTGCGCCTACTGCCAATTCCTGCCTAGCCTCCCTTTCGCGTTTCCTTCTTTCTATGATCCCCATATATACATTTGCTCCATATGTTAGATTCTATGTCTAAATAATAAACCAGATGTCATTATTTGTCAAGTAGTTTTTTAATATTCAGATCCCTTGCTCAAACTATATAGGTTATTCCTCTAATGCAAGGGCGGTAAAGTACAACGAAGGGAAAGGGTTTGATTGCTAAAAATACTGGCATGAGATAGAAAGCGGCCAGGAGTAAATCCCTGGTTTTGCGTCTTCGGCAAGGAGAAACCGGTAGCTTAATTCGGCGTTAATGGCGCCACGGCTATACGGCTGGTGAACAAAGGCGCTTCCCGAAGTTATCCAGATTTCGCCGGTCAGTCCCTGTACCCGCGCTTCCTTCAGAGGCCATTGAATGCCCTGAAAGGTGAGCGTGTAACCTGCCGGATTGTTATTCTTGACCTGGATGCGCGAGGCGCTTTCCATATCTATATATCCTTTACGTATATCTTCATCGGTAATGATTATCTCACGCGCCTGATGGAGTATTTTAAGATTTGTTACTGCCAGGACCCGCGCCGATACCATTATTTTTGCGCTCGTTGAACCGGCATGTACAACATTCCCGGCAGATATTGCCGCAAAAGAGAGGGCTGCTGCAAGCGATGCGCTAATAAGCATGCTTTGGAGTTTCAGGCCCCGTGATATCTGTTCATTTCCGGCAAAACCTGATTCAATCAGTATCTGGCCGATCTTTTTTTTGCAGAATTTCTGCTGACGCAGTGCATCCTCGAGCTGTTTTCGTGTGATCTGCCTTGTTGTGACCAAAATCTCACCCAGATGAAGCGGGGTGTCTTTTGATTGTTTAATAGCCTGGCGTTTTTGAAACCGGAGTATCGATTCAAGCTCTTTGTCTGTCAGAAGACCCTGCCTTACCAATATAGTTCCAAGCTTTTCGCGCGTTTTTCTCTGTTCGCCGAGAGCAACTTCAAGCTGTTTCCGGGAAATACGATTTGTCTGGATGAGAAGTTCGCCCAGCATTTGCCGGGTTCCGGCTGCAACCTTTATCGAGTCTTTTAACGTTGAAAGGTGGCGTTGCAGTAATAGGGCGGCGTCAAGGTCACTTTTTGGGAGCACCCCCATATGGACAAGAATGGCTCCGATCTGTTCGTTTGTATTTTTTTGAAGGTTTAAGGCCTCTCTGAGGGCCTTCCGGGAGATAAAACCGCCGTCGATAAGGATCTGGCCAATGAGCCTCCCGGTACTCCAGATCTGCTTCACCCGCTTGCCGTTTACCTCTTTTTTCATGATATTTCTCCTCTCTTCCTGTGTCTTTCGGGAAATCAGACCTTCATCTGCCTCAAAAGCTCATAGACCTTTACCTTTTCCAACGCTGCATCGATCTCGTATTCGCCTATCTCCCGCGTCTCAAGACTCGATTGAGCGGTTCTGCGGGTCCTCTCGCTGATGAGGATGCCGTTTTTCAGCGGCTTGACGATGTCCTGGAGCCTGAAGACCGTATTCACCGCGTCTCCTATGACCGTGTAGTCCATCTTCTTTTCAAAGCCGATGTTCCCTATCACTGCCTCGCCGGTATGTATCGCGACCCCTATGAATAACGGAGCGCCGACCTCTTTCAGGAAATAATCGCTCACAGGGTCAATGGCCCTCTTCATGTCGAGGGCCGCTGCGATCGCGTTGTCTGCGTCTGACACACTGGAGACAGGCGCCCCGAAGAGGGCAAGGAAGCCGTCTCCCAGGTACTTGTCCACTATTCCCTGATGCTTGAATACGATCTCCCCCATGATGGAGAAGAAATAGTTTATCATGGGAACGGTCTTATGGGGGCCTATGGTCTTTGCGAGCCTTGAGAACCCCCTGATGTCGATATTGAGAAAGGTCAGCATCCTGAACTCATCGAGCAACGGTTTGCCGGTCGCCTCGCCGTGGATGATCTTGTCCACGACCTCTTTGGGCACGAATTTCTGGAATATCTGGCGTATCCCACGTTCGTGCTCCGTCATGGAGACCGTTTTCTGGTAGAGTCTCGCATTCTCTATCGCGATGATGAGCGACGAAGTAATGGAATGGAGGAGCTGCTCGTCATTATAGCTGAAATCGCCGTTCCGCTTATTGAGAAGCTCAATCACCCCGATCACCTTTCCTTTTGAGATCATGGGCACGCAGAGGGCGGACCTTGTCATAAATCCCGTTGTATTATCGACTGCAGGAAAAAAGTGCGGCGACTGGCGCACGTCGTTGACGATGATCGCCTTTCCCTGCGACGCCACATACCCGGCGATGCCCTGCCCCATCTTGATCCTTGCCTCTCCAAGCGCTGCAGCGTCGATATCGAAGCTTACTTTGAACTCAAGCTCCTCGCCTCGCAACAAAAGCAGGGAGCCTGCCTCTACATCCATGGTGACCCGTATCATGTCCATTGCGTACTTCAGGACCTGGTCGATGTCGAAGGTCGATGCAGCAAGCGCGGCGCCGATCTGCTTCAACGTGTCGAACTCCTGGCTTCTCCGTGTAACAGAGGCGGAAAGCCTTGTTCTTTCAATGGCAAACGCCACGCCATCCTTTGCGACCTCCACGAATTCGAGATCTTTGTTAAGGTTGTCCTTGTTTGGTGAACATAATATAAGAACGCCTTTCACCTCGCCGGATATCCTCAATGCGCTAATAAGGCTTGCCCCCGAATACTCGCCAATAAGAAGCTCACGTTCGATGGCGTGGGTCAACTCGCCGGTGTCCATTACAAGGAGGGTGGTCTCCTGCTGGATCACCTTGTCAAGGATGGTGCCTTTGTAAGGGTAATAGGACCCCTTGGTAAGATTAATCGGGCCGCGGCTCTGTATATCGTAGACTTTAAGGTCGTCGGGCCTGTTGTCATCAATGATCATGACGATGGCAAGATCGAAGGCGATGAGGGATTGTATCTCATGCATTACAGAATACATGAGCTCGCTGTCTCTGAGGCTTGAGTTGATCGTCTTGAATATCTTAATCGTCGTCTTCACTATCTCATTCCCGAGCTCGTTTTCCTTGAACAGGCGGATGTTCTCGTAGGTGAAGGCTGCGTTGCTTAAAAGTGGCGTCAGCACTTCAACATCGTCCTGGGTAAAAACGACAGCGTTATTTTTTCTCGATATAGTGACAACCCCGACGATATCGCCGATGGTCTTGAGGGGCATGCAGATAAAGGATTTTGTCGCATATGTAGCACGGTTTGCCCTCCCGAATCTGCTGTCCGTTTCGATGTCTTCAACAAGGAGCGGAGATTTGTTGATAACGGCATATTTTGCGATGCTCGTGTCAAAATCGACCCTGTTGCCGACTTTAACCGTACTGTCAATCCCTATGTGGGCCTGTACAAGGAACGTCTTCCGTTGGGGGCGTTCAAGGATCAGGACGGAACCGATATCTGCTTTTACAATCTTTAGTGTCCGTTCAAGGGTAACATAGAGAAGCTCGTCGGTGTCAAAGGTCACATAGCAGAGGTCTGAAAGCTCTTTGAGCGTTGATATCTCAGATGCCTTTTTCTCAAGCCTGTTTAAAGTGTTTTTTAGTTGGCTCTCAAGGGCATTGAAGGAATCAACAATGTTGCCCAGCTCATCTGTCCCGCGCTGGTACTGAACGTCTGAGAGATCGGCAACTACCCGTTCAGAAAACTCATCTGATATCCTTGAGACCTTCCGGAATATGGCTCTTAGAAAGATAAAGCCAAAAAATGAGAATATAAGAAAACCAACGAGAAAGAGGGGCAACGATCTGTCCTGGAGGATGTTATACTTGACAGCGAAGAAGAGGAATCCGAAAGCGGGAAAGACAAAGAGCAGTCCGATGCTCAGGACCAGTCTGTAGTAAAGGTCCTCTTTCTTCAGGAAGATTTTATGCAGCCGGTTGATGTTTGTATTCATATCGATGCCCTTTCCCTAGTTCGATCCTTTTATCCAAAGACAAACTCCTTCTCTTTAAATAACCTCACGCAGGCATCCACCGCCATTTCGTCATAAAGGATGCCCCTGTTTCTGGTTATCTCTTCGAGGGCAGTGTCCACGCCGAATGCGGCCCTGTATGGCCTGTGCGAGGCCATAGACTCCACTACATCCGCAACGGCTATGATCCGTGCTTCAGGTATTATTTCATCCTCTTTGAGCCCCCTCGGATACCCTGAGCCGTTCATCCTCTCATGGTGCTGATAGACGATGTCGGCTATGGGCCAGTTGAACTCGACATCCTTAAGGATGTGATACCCTATTGTGGGGTGCTGCTTTATGAGGCTGAACTCGGCATCCGTCAATCTGCTCGGCTTGCTCAGGATCTCCGCAGGAACCGAGATCTTGCCGAGATCATGTATGACCCCTGCCATGCGGATACCGTCTATCTGCTCGGAAGAAAGCCCCATCTCGGTTGCGATCGTCCTTGCGAGATTGGCGACCCTTTTCTGGTGGCCGGACGTGTAAGGGTCGCGGGACTCTATCGTGGTCATGATGACGTTGATGATCCCGCCCATGGCACGCCTCAATTTTTCCATGTTCTGCGTGAGCGACATCTCTGCCTGTTTCCTTTTGGTAATGTCCTCCATGGTGCCTTCATAATACAAGGGCCTGCCCGTGCTGTCTCTGACGACCCTGACGTTGAACAATACCCATATTTTGCTCCCGTTCTTGCAGTAGAGCTCTGACTCAAACCCGCTCGCCCCGCCCTCTCTGTCCAACATATCGATAAGTTTATCTCTCTCCTCGGGATGTACATATATCTGCCTTACGTTGGCAACTGCCGCAAGGAATTCCCCGGGGGAGCCATATCCCAGCATAAGGGCATAGGCGCTGTTCACCATCAAGGGTTTTCCTTCCGGTGCCGTCTGATATATGCCTTCAAGCGCAAACTCCACAATATCCCGGTACTTTTCCTCTGCCGCCTTGATCTTTCGTTCGGTCTCTTTGCGATCGGTTATGTCACGCACAAAGGCATGAATAAATGTCCCTTTTTCCAATCTGATGGCATTCAGGCTCACCTCGGCATCGAATGGCGTCCCGTCATACCGGCAGTGCTGCCATTCGAAGAATTGCGGCTCTCCTCTTAACGCGGCATTTATCTTCTCGAGCATCTTTTCCGTAGAATCCCTTCCGTCAGGCTGGAAGGGGGGAGAAAATCTATAGGGCGGATTTCCAATGATCTGTTCTCTGGTACATCGGAACATCTCAAGGGCCTTTTTATTTAAATCGAAAAACATATCGCCCTCTATGAGGAATATGGCGTCATTGGCAGAATCAAAGAGCGTCCTGTATCTTGACTCGCTTTCTTTTATGCGCCCCTCAATTCTCATACGTTCGGTTATGTCCTCGACGGAAAGGATGACCGTCCCTGACTCCAATTTTACGGATATGAAATTTATGATCTTTTCCTCCCCGCCTTTGCATCTGGTCGTAAATACGCGAGGGCGGTGCTCTCCGTATTGGTTTTCCTTCATGTCATTTATCCACACCCCGGTGACTTTTTGTCTATACTCTGGATCAGGGTATGCCTTCTTCAAAAATTCTTTGCCGTTGGAGACATCATGAATGTCGTAGCCGAGTATCTCAGTGAATTTACGGTTCATATAGCTGTATGTTCCGTCATTGATGATCATGACCAATCCAAACGGTGCATTCTCGGACAGTGCGACAAATTTTGCATGCTCCATGCGTAAAAGCTCTTCAGCCTGTTTGCGTTCGGTGGCGTCGAGGGCAAAAATCGTTAAGCTTGAAACCCGGTTTTCGTTGTCGGCCACAGGATAGCAATAAATCTCGTAGGATCTTCCTTCGCGGATATCTTCGAAGACTACCGGTTTGCCGGTGGCAGCGACTCTGTCGAAATATGCCTTTCTTGATTGAGCAATGTCGGGAGAAAAGTGGTCGTACAGGCAGGTGCCGGTGAGCTCCTGCACGCTTTTCCCCAGCCTCTCGGATGCCACCTCGTTCACGATCAGGATCGTTCCCTTTGTATCGATCAACATCAAGCTCTCCCTGGTGGCATTTATCAATTCCCTGAGTATCCGCTCGTTCTCTTTTAAAACTTGTTCTGCCTTTAAACGGAAGGTTATATCCCTGACGGCTGCGAGGTACAATTTTTGTCCTTGCCAGATGAAGTGGTTTATCATCGTCTCAACGGGGAAGAGGGTCCCGTCCTTTTTCCTGTGATAACGGAGGGGTACATGTGTCACTTGATTCCGTACGGCCTCTGTCGTTTTCTCCTGCTCTGCCGAAAGCTCGACATCCCTCATCAGGAGCAGCTCCTTTTTGCTATACCCGTAAAGTGATGATGCCGCTGTATTTGCATCCATGATGGATCCGCTGTCGCCATTAACGAGAAAGATCGCATCTGACTCAAGATCAAACAGGAGGTGGTATCTCTTTTCCGATTCTATAAGCGTCCTTTCGAATTGTTTTCGTACGCCATGCTCTTCGGCTTCTTTCAGGGCCCGTTTGACAGCCAGCCCAAGCCTGAACAGTCTATTTTTCAGTATATAGTCGGTGGCGCCCTCTTTAAGTATCTCTATCGCACGTTCTTCACCGAGCGCCCCTGATACCATAATGAAAGGCATATCCGGATATTTGTTCCGCGCAGCCTTGAGCGCAGAGAGACCGTCATAAGAAGGAAGGCTGTAATCCGAAAGAATAATATCAGGCAGAAATGCATCCAATTCTTTAAGAAATGCATCCTTCGTAGTCGCAATCCTTGTTTGAGCATCGATCTCCACCCTGCGGATCTCATGCTCCATCAGCTCTGCGTCCGCAGGCGTATCCTCAAGTATCAATATACTTACTTTGGGCTTTTTTAATCGTTTCTCACCCATACCCTTCACTCCCATACCCACACACCCACATACTCACATACTCCCACACTCGTTATCCTTTCACCCGCAGCCCGCAGCGCCTCTTCACGTCTCAAACCTGTACCCTTTTTCCCTGAAAAGCCGCACGCACGCATTGACTACCTTTGCTTCATAAAAGATGCCCTTGTTCTTCTCTATCTCTTCAAGGGCAAAATCAAGGCCGAGTCCTGCCCGGTAAGGACGGTGGGAGGCCATGGCCTCTACCGCATCGGCAACAGCCAGTATCTTTGCCTCGAGGAGGATCTGCTCGTCCCGTAATCCCTGAGGATACCCAGCGCCGTTGAGCTTTTCGTGATGCTGGTAAACGATATCTGCGACAGGCCATGGGAATTCAATGTCTTTCAGGATATTGTATCCTGCCTCGGGGTGTACTTTGATGATGTTGAACTCCATCTCGTTCAGCTTCGTCGGTTTGCTCAGGATCTCTGCCGGGACCGATATCTTTCCAATATCATGGATGAGGCCTGCAACACGGATACCGTCTACAACATCTTTGAAGAGGTTCATCTCCTGGGCGATTGCCCTTGCAAGATCCGCCACTCTCCTCTGGTGCCCAGCGGTATATGGGTCCCGTGTTTCGACGGTCGTTGCCATTGCCTGTACGGTAGCCCCTAAGGTTGCATGGAGTCTTTCTAGTGTCCTTCTGGTCTCTTCCTGGGCAGTTTTGCTGGCAGTGATATTTTGTGAGGTAACCTCGTAGTAGTCTAGCGTTATTCCCTTTTCGTCACGGATCAAACAGGCATTCATCAAGACCCAGAACTTGCTTCCGTCCTTACGATAATGCTCTGTCTCAAATCCTTCAACAGACCCGCTGGCCTCCAACTGAGCGATCAGCCTTGCCCGTTCTTCAGGATAAACATATATCTGCCTTGCAGTATCGGTAACGGATTTCATCATCTCTTCCGGCGACTCATATCCGTACATAACAGCGCCGGCTGGATTTACGCTTAAGTATTGGCCGTCGATAGTCACCTGGAAAATTCCCATGACGGCGTTCTCAAAGATGCTGCGGTATTTTTTCTCGCTTTTTTTAAGCAGTTCTTCCGTTCTTTTGAGTTCCGTGATGTCCTCAGAGATACCGAGCAGATAGAGAGATTCCCCGTCTTTGTCTATGATCGGTATCTTTTTCGTGTGCAATATCCTCTCGCCGAGATGTTTTGTCTGTATGAATTCCTCGGGAATGTCAACGAGCTGTTTATTTTTTAAAACTTCCCTATCTTTCTGGATGAAGAAGTCAGCCTGGTCTTTAGGAAAAAAATCATAATCGTTTTTACTTATCAGGTCCTGTCTGTTAAAACCTAACAGTTTTTCCCCTGCCCTGTTAAACCTCACAAACCGCAAGTTCTCAGCGTCCTTGACGAAGATCATGTTGGGGATATTCTCGACGACGCTGTTAAGGAACTCCTCATTCCTCCTCAGCTCCTCTTCCTCCATTCTTAGTTCTTTTGACATGCCTTCCAGGTCAAGCATCTTCTTTTCTAGCTTTCTGAAAAGTATCTCATTGTATTGCCTGAAGAACTCCATCTCCTCGCCCAGGGGCTTTACCGGCTCATGCGCCTTGCTTTCGCTTTCTTTCCACACCTCCGCGAGCATATCCATAATGGCTTCCGGCTCCTGGGGCTTTAGTATAAATCGATCTGCACCGAGGCTTAAGGCAAAACTTTCGTCTTTCGGCTCCGTATAGGTGGCTGTATAAAACACGAAGGGTATGTGCCTCAGTTTTTCATCCAGCTTACATTGCCTGCAAAAGGCATACCCGTCCATCACCGGCATCAGGATGTCAGAGATGATAAGGTCCGGTGGATTGGTACGCGTCATTTCAAGCGCCTCCTTGCCGTTCCCCGCGGTGACCACTTCCATGCCTTCTCCTTCCAGCAGGCTCTGCAGCAGATAACGGTTTGAACTGTTGTCGTCAACTATCAGGACCCTTCTTCTCATTCGTTCCCCCTGTTGTTGTGCCTTTTTTGCATATATGCCTGGACCTGCGAGGCAAACATGTCCGGGTCAATGGGCTTCTCGATGTAGCCGCTGCACCCCGATTGGATCGCTTTTTCCTTGTCCCCCGGCATTGCGTAAGACGTAACTGCAATGATCGGCGTATCCGCAAGGTCAGGGTTCCGCCGCAAGGATCGTGCCACTTCGTAGCCGTCCATCACGGGCAGTTGTATATCCAGCAGTATCGCATCGGGAAGCAGCGACGCCGCCAGTTCGATGCCCCCTTTGCCGTCCGTTGCAGAGAAGATCTCAAAGCCGCAATCCTCAAGGATATACCTGATGAGGTAGAGATTCTGCTCATTATCCTCTATGGCCAATATTTTCTTCTTCATCCGGTCTTCCTCTCCTTTGGTATCGAGAAACTGAAAGTGCTCCCTGAGCCGAAAACGCTTGTCACCCGGATACTTCCGCCCATCAGTTTAACAAGCCTCTTCGATATGGAAAGGCCCAGCCCTGTGCCTTCCTGTTTTCGACTTATTCCCGAATCTATCTGTCTGAATGTCTTGAAGATTGTCTCCATATCTTCCTCTTTTATCCCGATGCCCGTGTCCGTTACGTTGACGGTGATGTTCCAGCCGTCTGCTTCGCATGTTATCCTTACCGATCCCTTTTCCGTGAACTTTATGGCGTTGCTGACAAGGTTCAGGAGAACCTGTTCAACCCTTCTGCTGTCGGCTGTGATTCGGGTATCATCGGCGATGATTCTGTATCCGATCTCTATCCCTTTGTTCTCAGCAAGGGGACGGGCGCTCTGAACCACCTTCTCGATGACCTGGCGGACGTCAACATCCTCTTGTGCGATCTGCAGTTGCCCCGCCTCTATCTTGGATATGTCGAGGACGTCGTTGATCAATGCAAGCAAGTGCTGGGAGCTGCTGCGCACCATATTGAGCTGCTTCTTCTGTTCGTCATTCAGGGGACCGACGCGCTCACGCAGAATTATTCCCGTGAAGCCAATGATCGAATTGAGGGGCGTGCGCAGTTCGTGGGACATGGTGGCAAGAAATGCCGACTTGAGTTTGTCGGCGGCCCGTGCCTTCTCCATGGCTGCTGCCAGTTCCGCTGTCCTCTCTATGATGCGCTCCTCCATCCGCTGGTTTGCCTCCCGCAGCTCCCGGGTGCGTATGTTCACCTGATGCTTCAGCAGAATGGCCCCGATGATGCTCATGATAAGGGCAACGCCGATGATGATGCCCAGGGTCCGCATCCACGCGGGCAGTTTGAACTCAACCTTTTCGGATGTCCAGCGATTAAGGGACTTGTAATAGATCGAATGGGTATCCTTCTTCAGCCCGGGTAAAATGTTGTCAATGGCGTTCAAAAGCTCCTCATTGCCCTTGCGAGAAGCAAAATAAAGAGCAGACGGATTGAAAACAACAGCCGTATCTTCGAGCCCGAACTTTCTCGCATGCAAGGCCCCATAGAAATGGTTTGCAACGGCCACATCGGCTTCACCGCGTTTAACGGACTCAAACACCTCGTCGTATTCCTGCACTGCGACGATGGTGATGTGCAGGCCGAACGATTCGGCCATCCTGGTAAATGCCTCCTGCTGCACAGAATTCTTCAGTACCGCAATTCGCTTTCCCCTCAGGTCCATCAATGATTTGATCCCGCTTCCCTGCCGGCTGTACACCTGAAACCACGATGATAGTACCGGTACTTTGTTGAACGAGTATTTCTTTTCGCGATCGGCAGTATACGCCACGTCAGGCATAAGGTCTATCTCTCTTCTTTCCAGCCGGGCAAGGCTCTCTCCCCATGTGCCATGGATATAGCTCAATTTCCATCCTTCCCTTTTGGCGATGTACTCAATAATATCAATAAAAATGCCTTCAGGTTTCCCGGACCCGGAGACAAAGAGCTTGGGGGCATTATCGTAAACGCCGACGCGGACAATCCGCTCTTCAGCACCTGCCAGTGTCGCGGAGAGGAAAAATGCTATGGTGAGAACGAGAAGAATGTATGTGAGTGTGTGGGTGTGGGAGTGTGTGAGTGTGTGGGTATGTGGGTAGGGGAGTGGGCATACAGTCGACGTTATCCTCTTCATCTCTTACCTCCTCATTTCCATGCTCTACTCACGCACTCCCACACGCCTTTGCCTTTCACCCATACACTCACATACCCACACACATTCTTTCCCCTCACTCAAACCCAAACCCCTTCTCCCCCAACACCCTCACGCACGCCTCCACCACTGCCCTGTCGTATAGACTGTCGGCGTTGGACAAGATCTCGTTGATTGCCGCATTAAATCCGAGCGCCGGTCTGTAGGGCCTGTGGGATGCCATTGCCTCGACAACGTCAGCAACGGAAACTATTCTTGATTCTGGGAGCACCATACCGTTCTTTAAACCCAGAGGATACCCTGAGCCGTCTATGCGTTCATGGTGCTGGTATACTATCTCGGCCACCGGATAAGGCAATTCCGCGTTTTTCAATATGTCGTAACCGGATTGAGGGTGAACCTTGATGAGACCGAATTCCACATCGGTCAGCCTGCCGGGTTTGCTTAAGATATCGGCAGGAATCGAAATCTTACCGATATCATGTATGACGCCTGCCATGAAGATATTCTCGATTGCATCACCCTTCAGCCCCATCTCCCTGGCGATATCACGGGAGAGATTCGCAACTCTCCTTTGATGCCCCGCAGTATAGGGGTCCCGCGTCTCTACGATGATCGTTATTGCCTTGATGGTCCCGCTTAACGTCTTTCTCAGCTTCTCCATGGTCTTCTGCAGTTCCTCTTCGGCAAGCTTGCGGGTGGTGATGTCCTCATCAATGCCCTCGTAATAGAGAAAGTTTCCATCCCGGCCGCAGACAGACCGCAGATTCAAAGAGACCCAGATTATGCTCCTGTCTTTTTTATAAAACTGTGTTTCATATGCTTTCACTATGCCTTGCTTTTCAAGCATCTGTAACAGGAGCTTGCGGTCTTCAGGATTAACATAGAGTTGGTAAGTAATATCGTTGACTGACGCAACTATCTCTTCATAAGAATTGTAGCCCAACATATTGATAAAGGCAGGGTTCGCCATAAGGATCTTGCCTTCAGGGGTGGTTCGGTAGATGCCTTCTATAGAATTCTCAAATATGCTGCGGTACTTTTGCTCGCTCTCTGCAAGTAATTTATAGGCCGCATCGAGTTCGGTCACTTTTTGCTCAAGCTTCTGAATGATGCGCTCGTTGTATTCCCTGAGATAGGGCACTTCCTCTTTGAGGGTCTGCATCTTTGAAGGGGCCCCGCCTTCGTATTCGTGGAGAACTTCTCTGAGAACGGTCATAAACGAAACGGGTTCGATGGGTTTCTGTATAAACCTGTCGGCTCCGAGACTTAAGGCAAACTCTTCATCCTTCTTGTCCGTATACGCAGCCGTACAAAAGACAAAGGGTATGTATTTGTATCTGATATCGTTCTTGCATTCCCTGCAAAGATGGAAACCGTCCATCTTCGGCATCAGGATATCGGATATAATAAGATGGAAACGATCTTTCTTCAGGCGCTCAAGCGCATCCAGGCCATTCTCCGCACATATTACTTTACACTCTTCGTCTTTGAGTATCGACTCCAAGAGATACCTGTTCTGCTCTTCATCATCGACGACAAGGACATGCTTATTGACGCAGATATCCTCAGGGTGCTTATCCATCAATTCACCTTCTTCCGGAGATATTTACTTATTTCCCTGACAAATGAATCAGGGTTGATCGGCTTCTCTATGTATCCCGTACATCCGGCATTTATACATTTTTCCTTGTCGCCCGTCATTGCATATGATGTCACTGCAATGATCGGGATGTCTTCAAATTCCTTGTGTCCCCTTAGCCTTTTTGCGACAGCGTATCCGTCGATGTCGGGAAGCTGGATATCAAGGAGAACGAGATCGGGCTTGATGGATACCGCCTTATCGATACCTTCCTGTCCGTTTCGGGCCTCCTCGACTTTAAAACCGTTCTTTTCAAGAAGAAATCTTATTAAATAGATGTTCTGCTCGTTGTCCTCGATAAGAAGTACGGTATCGCTCATTTCTGCGCCCCTTCGGCATTTAAAATTACGGTGAAAGTGCTGCCTGTGCCTGCTTCGCTGCTCACCCGGATATGCCCGTTCATCATCTCAACCAGCTTTTTTGTTATTGGAAGTCCAAGACCGGTTCCTTCCTGCTTCCTGGCGATACCCGCATCGGCCTGATGAAAAGGCATGAAGATGTTATCCATATCTTCAGGCTTGATGCCTATGCCTGTATCTTTAACGTCAATTACAATGCGGAACGAATCCTTTCGACATGAAACGGCGACGACGCCCTTTTCGGTGAATTTGATGCCGTTGTTGATGAGATTGATGAGGGCCTGCTCTACACGGCGCTGATCCCCGACAAATTCTCCGATCGCATCGTCAATGTATGCGGAAAGGGCAAGGCCCTTCTTCTCTGCAAGAGGTTTCACAATATTAATGATGTTTTCTATGGACCTTCTCAGGTCGAAGGGCGCGTTTTGAAGCTCCAACTGACCTGCCTCTATCTTGGAGATATCGAGGACATCGTTGATGAGACTGAGCAGGTGCTGGGAGCTTTTTTTGACCATCCCAAGCTGTTTTTCCTGTTCTTCATTGAGAGGACCTGCGATCCCTTGCAGCAGAATACCCGTGAAGCCGATGATCGAATTGAGGGGCGTGCGAAGCTCGTGGGACATGGTGGCGAGAAAGACGGATTTCAGACGGTCTGCCGATTCAGCAGCATCTTTTGCTTTTTCCAGTTCCTGTGTCCTCGAGCGAACAAGCTCTTCCAGGTGAAGGCGGTATTTTTCCAGCTCCGCCTCAGCATGCTTGCGTTTCGTAATATTTTCAGAGGTCGTCTCGTAGTAGAGTATGGCGCCTGATTCATCCCTTATAACGCGCGCGTTCATTGAGGCCCATATTTTGCTTCCGTCCCCGGTGAAATGCTCCGCTTCGAAACCCTCAACTGATCCGTTCTTTTCCAACAGCTCCTTAAACCGTTTCCGGTCCTCCGGGTGAACGTATGTCTGATGAGCCATGTCTGTGACCGACCGCATCATTTCTTCCTGCGATCCGTAGCCGTACATCTTCACCCCGGCAGGATTCGCGCTCAAATAATGACCGTCAGCGGTAGTCCGGAATATCCCCATGACGGAATTTTCGAAGATGCTCCGGTATTTCTCCTCGCTTTTTTTGAGTTCTTCTTCCGACTTTTTAATAGTCTTGAAAATAGGGGCTATCCCGACAATGCCCGAAAACATCAACGCTGATATTGCAAGGCCGATTATCTCGTTTGTAGTGTCCAGCATCGCAGGTTCGGCAAATGCATGAGAAAAAGAGATCATGCGCCTGACAGACATGAGCATCAAAGCTGCGGAGATCAGACTCCACGGCATATAATTCCTCGTGAAACGAATAAGCCGCAGGGCCATAAAGGCTGCCGCAAGCTGAAGGGCTATGGACGATGCTAAAATATACACCATAATTGCCTACTCCTCCTCACTTCCCTACCTTACTCAAACCTGAACCCTCTTTCCTTGAATATCCTGACGGAGGCGCCCACAACATCGCTATCATATAATCTTTCGACGTTCCTCGTTATCTCATCGAGAGCGGCGTCGATCCCGAGCGCCGGCCTGTAAGGTCTGTGGGATGCCATTGCCTCCACAACGTCGGCGACCGCTATGATCCTTGCTTCAAGCAGGATATCCCCGTTCTGAAGCGCCCTGGGGTAGCCTGAACCATCGAGGCGTTCATGGTGCTGGAAGACTATCTCGGCTATGTTCCAGGGGAATTTTATGTTCTTCAGGATGTCGTAGCCGGCCTCTGCGTGAAGCTTGGTAATGCTGAACTCATATTCGTTGAGGCGTGCCGGTTTGCTTAATATCTCAGCGGGTATGCTTATCTTCCCCACATCGTGGAGCAGGCTTGCAATGCGTATCTTGTCAATCGCATCCGCCGCGAGGCCCATCTCTCCTGCAACAGCGCAGGCAAGCTGAGTCACCCTTCTCTGGTGGCCTGCCGTATAGGGATCCCTGATCTCGCTTGTAGCAGCCAGTGCCTCCACTGTGCCTTCTATCGTCTTTTTCAATTCTTCGATAAGGGCCTTCTGGCTTGCCTCCGCCTGCTGCTGGAATGTGACGTCTTCAATGGCGCCAAGTATTCTGTATGTCCTCCCTCCCGCGTCATTCATGCACACACCGCTGTCTTCAACGTGGATACATGAACCGTCTTTGCGCCTGAACCGGTACCGGATCCGGTAATTTGATACATTGCCTTTCGTCACATTCAACAGGAAATTGAGGACTGCTTCGCGATCATCCTGGTGGATGTGCTCCCTCCAGAAATTTTTGCCAAACGAGGTCTCATCCTGTGTATAGCCTGTAATATGGGTGATTGCCCCGGATACGACGACTTTGTCTGAACGGACATCATAATCATACACAAGCTGACCCGTCTGCTCTATCACAACGCGATGCCGCTCCTCGCTCTCCCTGATCTTTTCCTCGGCTGCAAGGAGCGCGAAGGCCTGTTCGAAGACTACGTATTTTCTTATCAATATGAGCGCCAGGCCAATGAACATATAAAGAGCCAATGAGGTTACGCCGGTATGAATCGAGTGGTTGAAGATCGAGGCAAGTATGGCCTTCTTTTCCTTTTCGACAACGATCGTCCACATAAGCGGCCTCACCGGCATATAGGCCGCTATCGTATCCCCTGATATGGGATAGGTGTATCTTGTGACCTCTTTCCTTTCCGCCGCTTTCTTGCTGTATACAATGTTCCCCGATTGGTCTACCAGGGTGACCTTCAAGGCATCGTCGTCGACGGAGGTCTCTATGACACTTTCTATAAAGACAGTAGCCTGGGAGGCGCCCAGTATCGCTACAGGATGCCCTTTTTCATCAAAAACGGGAACCGTGATGGCAACGGCCAGGTCATTCGTTCCGACGACCCTTTTATACACCCCCGAGATGTGCGGCTTCCATTGTCTGCTTGTGTTTATATACCAATCCCTGTATGAAAAGTTCTTTCCTATGGACTCGGCGTTTCTCGGATAATTCGCCCAGATGGTACCGCGCGCATCAGAAATGAATACAATATCGAGCTCAGGCATCTCTTTCCGCATGCCAACGAAATATCCGGTAACGGCTTCGATGTCCCTCTCCTGTATTGCCTTGACCATCAATTTCCTTGCCCCGTAGGAACGCATGATGCCGACGATGGCCTGCTGGTGCTTGAGGATAAGATTTGATAGCTGCACGCCGGTTGCGTGGTTGGATCGCGCCGTGTTCTTCATTTCATCCATGAAGTGTCTGTACTCGACATGGAATGCCCCCGAAAATATGGCAACAAAAAGCAGCAACTGTATCAGGAAAAAGAGTCTCGGTCTCATCATCCAGTTCAGCGCACTTTTCGGGATATCGATCATATCTTTGCTCCCACACCCACATACTCACATACGCCTTTGCCTTTCACTCACATACTCCCACACTCAATTTTGTATCCTTTCTCCCTGAACAACCTTAAGCATGCATCTACTATTTCCGCGTCATAAAAGATGCCTTTGTTCCTTCCGATCTCTTCAAGCGCGGCTTCGGCCCCGTGACCAGGCCTGTAAAGCTGGCGTGACGCTATCGACTCAACAACCTCCGATACAGAAAGGATCTTTGCTTCAAGGGATATGTCGCTGCCATTCAGATGAGAGGGGTATCCCGAGCCGTCGACCCTCTCGTGGTGGTGAAGAACCGCCTCTGCCACAGGCCAGGGGAAGGATATCTTTTCCAGTATATCGCTGCCTGCCTTCGGATGCTCCCTGATGATACCCCACTCCCTGTCGCTTAATATAGTAGGCTTGGAGAGTATCTCTCTGGGCACCACTATCTTCCCTATATCATGGAGAAGGCCCATGACGCGGATACCCCTTATCCGGTCATCGGAAAGGTCAAGTTCGCGCGCAATTGCGGCGGCGAGGTTCGCAACCCCTTCAGGGTGTCCTTCCGTATAGAGGCCCATAAATTCTCCTGCCTTTGCGAGCGCAAAAACAGAGCCATTTATGGTCTCCTGGAGATTATCCATGTTGTTTTTCAGGCTTATCGACATATCGTTGAATGCGGTTGCCAGGTCGTTGAGCTCCTTGCCTGCCATCTCCGGCATTGTTTCACCAAGGCCCTCTTTATCTCTCTTGATCTGCAGCGCCTTTTCACGGATCCTTCCGAGCGGCTCAATAAGCAGCCTGTTATAGATGAAATACTGGAACGTAAAGAGCACACAGAGCACGAGAAGGAGAAGGATGGAGAGTTTTATCGTGAACCGGTCCGCGTTTGCGTATGCCTCCGAGAGCGGTATGCGCATCGAAACGGTGCTCACCACGTCGCCGGCGTGACGGTTGAAACTCCTTTCAGAACCGTAAGACTTCACCATATCTCCCGGGGCGTTGGCTGGAGAGCTATGGCACCGGAGACAGGAGCTTTCCATAACCTCTCCCCTGCGCATAATAACAAGGTAGGGTTTGCCGTCTATCATCCTGATACCGGAGCTTTTCTCAAGCTTCTGATCTTTTTTCAGCTCCTCCAGGAATTCCCTTTCATATTCCGCTGCCTCATTATCGGGACTGCGGGCATTTATAGCCGCATCTTTATAATAGTATCCCTCCGGGTTGAGCGACTTGAAATATTTATCGATCTCACGTATGGCATACGTAGATGACATCCAGCTTGGCTCGAAGTAGTCTTTTGATGTTAACGGCCCGGTCAGCTCGAACAGCTTCGGCTTGAGGTTGTGCGTAAAGTATGTATGTATCGCCAGGTTGCGTTCAAGCGTGATCCGCGCCTTTGATTCGGCCTCGGCCAGCGCCTGCTGGCGCATATTTCCGCGAACAAGGACAACGGTGATGACAGCAGCAATAATAAATATACCAGCGACCGCGACATTAAGCATCAGGCCGATCTTAAACTGTGCATGTCTTTTTATTTTCATTTGCCGCCCCTTTCCCCCACTCACATACTCACACACGCCTTTGCCTTTCCCCCACACACTCCCCCACGCTCTTACTCAAGCTTGTAGCCCTTCTCATTGAACAGTCTTAAACAGGTATCGACCACCCCTGCGTCATAGAGGGTGCCCTTGTTTGCTTCGATCTCCCTAAGGGCTACATCTATACCGAGGGAAGGCCTGTAAGGACGGTGCGAGGCCATCGCCTCGACAACGTCGGCAACGGTCAATATCTTTGCCTCGAAGAGGATCTGCCCGTTTTTTAAAGCCCGTGGATACCCTGAACCATCCAGCTTTTCGTGATGCTGAAGGACGATATCCGCTATCTGCCAGGGGAATTCGATCTCTTTCAGGATATTGTAACCTGACTCTGGGTGTATCTTAATGATGTTAAACTCCATCTCTGTCAGCCTTGTCGGCTTGACAAGGATCTCTGCGGGTATCGATATCTTTCCTATGTCGTGGATAAGGCCCGCCACTACAACACCGTCGATGACATCCTGCGGTAGGTTCATCTCTTGCGCAATGGCCCTCACAAGGTCTGCCACTCTTCTCTGATGTCCGGCAGTGTAAGGGTCTCTGGCTTCAACGGTCACAGCCATTGCCTGAACTGTTGCGCTTAAGGTTGTACGAAGCTTGTCAAGGGTATTTTGCAGTTCTTTTTCCGCGTTCTTGCGGTCTGTAACGTCTCTGAAATAAACAAGGCTGCACTTCCTTCCGGCATAGGTAATCAGGGCGGCAGATGCCTCTACGTAAATCTCGGCGCCGTCCTTTCTGAGGCCTTTAAACTCATAACGCTCGGGAACCGGCTCCCCCCTCACCCTTTTTTGGGCGTAGTCGATCACCATTTTCTTGTCGTCGGGGTGAACAAAATCGAATCGTGTTTTTATGATAGCCTCTTCGGATCGATCGTAGCCAAACATCTTCAGGAATTTTCTGTTCACAAAGATGTGTGTATGCTCATCGCTGATCACAACGGCATCATTGGCGCTTTCAATGGCTACGTGGTAACGCTCTTCGCTTTCTCTGCGTTCTCTTTCTGCCAGGTGTCTTGATATCGCAATTCCGATGCTGGCGCCGATGCCTTCAAGGAAATGGATCCTTTCGATAGTAAAACAGCCCGGCCGCGGGTCGTTGAATTGCAGAAGGCCGATGATGCCATCCCCTGACCGCAGTGGTATAAGGGCCATCGATTCATACCCTTCGCTGCTGCAGCGGTTTCTCATTCTTGTCTTTCCGTTCTTTCCTGATATCGACGCCGGAAGCTTTGAAACGCTGTTCGTCCAGAAACTCCCTTTCTCCGTAAAAAAGGGCTGCGAAGGGTCTGTCAGTCCTGAGAGTATATTGCCGCACAGGCATTCGAGAACGGGGTTGCCTTGGGGGTCACGCAGTATTTGGCCCTTGTCGTCCCGCGCGCAAAGGGAACTACCGGAACTTACAAAATGCTCCGGTAAACCGTTCACTTCATAGTACGGATAATCGTCTCCTTCCCGGAGGCGTATGCCGATCGCCTCGATATCCGTCTCCTTTTTCAGCAGGACAAGGATGCTGTGGATCAGGCTTTTGATATCATCCTGTCTGTTCAGCAGTTCGAGTATAAGGACAGCCAGTTCCTGCCGTTTTTCTTCAAGCTTCCTTTTTGTTATGTCCTCGATGAAGCCTTCATAATAGAGACCATTATTGTGTACGACGCGGGCGTTATCGGAAACCCATATCCTGCTTCCATCCCTGCGGCAGGCCTGATACTCAAAACCCCTTATTTCTCCCAACTCTTCTATCAGGCGTCTGAATTCATCGTACCTTTCAGGGTCTGCATAGAATTGATGCCTGAGGTCTGTCACTGAAGCAGTCAGGTCTTCATATGATTCATAACCGAGCATGTGAATAAATGAAGGATTGGCAGCAATGATTCTGTCGTCGGCAGAGGTCTGGTATATGCCTTCTAAGGCATTTTCAAATATGAGCCGGTATTGCTCCTCTGTGTCCTTGACCTTTTTATAGAGCCATGAGCTTTCCAGCACGGGCGATACGAGGCCGATGAGGATGTCGAGCGCCTTTATCTCCCCCAGGGTAAAGCGCCGGTTCCCCTTCGTGATGTTGAGGTTCAATACCCCGACGGTCTTTCCCCCCGACACCATGGGTATGGATATGGCGCTGATTATGTTGTTCCTGGGATAGGCCGGTTTGAATCGCTTGTCGTCCACGTTCCCGTACAAGGTTACCGGTTGACGGTTGCGCGCTACCCACCCTGCGATGCCTTCTTCCATGGGCACCCGCGTCCCCAGGATGTACTGCGCATGTTCGCCGCGTGCGGCAGCGACATAAAGCTTTCCGTTGTCGCCGTTTTCCGGAAGCATGATAGAGACTTCGTCGGCCCTGCATTGCTGCAACACGGCATCGGCCATCTTGTCTATTATGTACCTCATGTCCAAAGGGTACGTTATTGTCTTCGCAAGCTCATGAAGGGCGATGGTCTCTCTCAGCTGTATATTGTCGATCCTCAGCCTGCGGATCTCCATCGCCCTTGTGATCGCTGCCAGTACGTCCCTGAGCTTGAAGGGTTTCATCACGTAATCGACTGCGCCCATCTTCATGGCTTCGACAGCGGTTTTTACCGTAGCCTGGCCTGTCATTACTATCCCGACAAGATTGGGATCCACTTTAAGACCTTCCTTGAGCAGGGCTATCCCGTCCATGCCGGGCATCATCAGGTCCGTGAGGACAAGATCGATATCCTCTTTCTTCAAAGTCTCCAGAGCCTCTTCGCCTGTTGTAAAACCGCGCGTGTCGAACCCGTGCGCTGCGATCATCTCACACAAAGCAGTCATCAGCTCTGCCTCGTCGTCAACGATCAGCAGCTTCCCTATAGTCTTTTTCGCTGTTTTAGCATTCATTGTCATCCTCATCAAGGAGTAGCTCATTTATATTCCCCGTGGAGGAATTACTGTTTTTTGATGAAGGGAGGGTTATGCGTACCAATACGCCGTTTTCAGGAACAGGCCGGTTTATGATCTCAAAGGTTCCGTCATGCTCTCTGACGATACGCTTGCATATTGCCAGTCCCAATCCCGTGCCCTTCCCTTCGGTCTTTGTCGTGAAGAACGGTTCTGTCACTTTTGAAATATATTCAACAGGTATACCCGCACCGGTATCTGTGATCTCGATAACGACGGAGGCTTCGCCTTCGAGTTTTGAGTCCTTGGTGGAAACGCGTATGGCAAGGGTGCCGCCCCTGGGCATGGCATCGGCGGCATTTGTGAAAAGGTTCAAAAAGACCTGCCTCAACTGCTGGCGGTCTGCATGGATATTCGATGGTTCCGTAGTAAGATCTTTTACAACATTGATACCGTATTTCCGCAGATGGTAATGGATAAGCTCAAGGGTCTTTTCGATCTCATCCCTTACGTCCACCGTCGATACCATCCGCTTTCCTCTTCGGCTGAACTGGAGGAGGTTCGCAATAAGGCTGCCCATCCTCTCCAGCTCGCCTTCTATAACCTCAAGCTCATGGCGTTGCGGCGAACCTTCCGGTATCTTCGCCGACAGAGACTCGATCCTCAAACCGACTGTTGCCAGGGGATTGTTCAGTTCATGGGCTATGCTCGCCGCCAGTTCGCCCATGGTGGCAAGCTTTGCTGCCTGCCACAGCTGCTGGGATATGATATTCAACTCTTCATTCTTCTTCCTCAGGTCTGCCGTCCTCTCTTCCACCTTGTCTTCAAGATATTTATTAAGCCTCTGAAGCTCATCCTGCGCTTGCATCAACTCATCGCTCTTCTTCACGGCTGCTTCATATGTTGATATGAGGAGGTTGATGATCTGCCCGCGGTCTGTATTTATTGAATATTTCTGCCCTCCATAAAAAAACTCGATAGCTTGTTGCCTCTCTTCCTTCTCCGGCAGGCGGATGTTACGGGTAAGTCCCTCTATGGCCGACAGAAGGAGCCTCTCGTCATAGGGTTTGGTAAAAAATTTATCGGCCCCGCATTGAAGGCTCTTGACAACATCCTCTGTTTTTGAAAGGGAGGTAAGGAGTATTACAAAGATATCCTGCAATGATTCGCTATGCTTTATGCAACTGCACAGTTCGTAGCCATTCATTTCTGGCATAATGATATCGGAGACAACGATCAGCGGCTTGTGACGTCCGATGAACGACAGCGCTTCTGCGCCGTTGTAAGCTGTAAAAACAGTATAGCCGTTTTTTGCAAGCATGTATTGCAATTCCAATGCCTGTGTCGGGCTGTCTTCTACGATAAGTATCTCTGTTTTATTTTCACCTGTCATTTAATCCTGCCCTTTTCCATGATCTCTCTCTCCTTTTACGATAAAAGTTCTACCAGCATATCTGCGATATCCTCGGGCGGCAGGATATACGTGGCAGCCTGAAGGGCCGACGCCTCCCCGGGCATACCGTAGATAACCGAGCTTTCTTTGTCCTGTGCGATGGTGACTGCGCCTCTTTCCTTCATCGTCTTCAATTCCCTGGCGCCGTCTCTTCCCATGCCCGTAAGGATTATTCCGATCGCGTTCTTCCCATATGCGCTTGCAACGGAACGAAAAAGATATGAAGCCGACGGGCGCAGGTTATGTTCAGGCACGCCCTTGCTCAGTATTATATTTGCATCCGGCCCTGCCCCAAGATGGTATCCGTCGGGCGCTATATATACATGTCCTTCCCTGAGAAGCTCGCCGTGTACGGCAATGGAAACAATAAGGCGGGAATCATTATTAAGCCAGTCAACAAAGCCTTTCAGAAATCCCGATGCCATATGCTGAACGACCATTATCGGCAGCGGAAACGCTGCCGGCAACTTCGATAAAATAGTCCTTATTGCCATGGGGCCGCCTGTCGATGCACCTATTGCAACGAGCCTTGCCTCATTTTTTGATAGAGCCGGAGCGATGCTGGAGGCAGTTTTATGATCTTTCCGGCGGTGCCTTTTTACCACCTTCACCTCAGACATCAACCTGACGGTGTTGACAAACTCTCCCGCAGCCGTTTCATGGTTCTCATAACCCACCCCTTTCGGTCTCTCCAATACTGCCAGCGCGCCTGCTTCTATCGTTATGAAGGTTGTTTGAACATCCCTGATGTCCCAGCTTGCGGTGACGATTACTATAGGCGTAGGCGCTTCTTCCATTATCCTGCGGGTTGCCTCTAAACCATTCATCCGTGGCATATTGATGTCCATTGTGATCACATCGGGCCTTTCCTTCTTTGCAAGTTCCAGGGCTTCCACGCCGTCACATGCAGTTCCAACGACCTTCATGGAACCGTCTGAATTTATCAGATAGGCAAGGTATTCCCTCGCTGTCGGCGAATCATCAACAATGAGAACCTTAATCATCCATAGCTCCTGCCTCCAATCCCATTGCGCCTCCTTTTTTAAATTCAGGCCTCAAGCCTTCAACTCTGAACCTGCACAGCCGTCATATAAGCCGTTTGATCACTTCTAAAAGATTGCTCTGGTCGAAATTGCTCTTCACGATATAGGCGTTCGCCCCGACATCAATGCCGCGTTCTTTGTCTTCGCGGGATTCCAGTGCAGTTACCAGCACCACAGGCAAATTGGAGATCTGTTTATCTGAACGGATCTTTGCCGTCAGATCGAACCCGTTCATCCTTGGCATATCGACATCGGACACTACCACATCGAATTTATCCGTCTTCAGGCAGGTAATCGCATCAATACCGTCAACTGCCGTCTTAACGTGATATCCCGATGTCTCAAGGATGCCTTTTAGCAGCATCCGTGATGTTATCGAGTCTTCTACGACAAGGATCGATCTTTTCTCTTCCTTTGTCTTTGAGCCGTCAACTTTAAGGGGCGCACCATGATATTTCATTGCGGACTTTATCAGATCCTGGACGTTGAGTATGGGGGCCACCTTTCCTGACCCGAGGATCGTTGCACCTGCAATATTCCTTATCCTGGAGAGATGCCGGTTGAAATTCTTTACCACGACCTCCTGTTCGCTCAATATCTCATCAACGACAATCCCTATCATCTTGCCTGCCGATTCCACGACCACCGTATGGAGAAAGGGCCTGTCCTCCTGAATGCCCGGCAATTCTAGAATATCGCCGAGCCTCGCCAGCGGTACGGTTATATCCTCAAGCGGTATGGTCTCCCTGTTTTCTATGGTTTTGATCTTTTCCTTGTTGATCCTTATTACCCGCTCTATATTAGGAGTTGGAATGACAAAGACCTGTTCTACCGCTTTTACAAGGACCCCTCTGAATGTTATAAGCGAAAGGGGCATCGCTATTTTAAACGTTGTTCCTTGATTCTGCCTGGATTCTATCGATATCCGGCCGTTAAGCTTTTCGATCTTCTCTTTTACAATTGCAAGGCCGAGCCCCCTCCCGGAGATATCGGTAATGATAGGGCTTGTGGAAAAACCGGACTGGAAGATAAGTGACAGCATCTCCTGATCGGCAGGCTGGTCATTTCCGGATGCCTGTGCTATCCCACGGCTCATGGACACCTCTCTGACCTTTTCGATATCTACCCCTGCCCCGTCATCGGAAAAGGTTATCTCCGCCTTATTGCCTTCGACAAGGGATACGGCTATTTCTATATTTCCCGCCTTCGGTTTTTTGACCTCTACCCTGCGATCCGGTTTTTCTATCCCATGATCGATGCCGTTCCGTATCAAATGAATGAAGGGTGTTCTCAGCTCTTCCAGTATGCGGCGATCCACTTCAACCTCTTCGCCGCTGACCGTCAGCTTCACTTCTTTGCCGTGTTCGTGGGACAGGTCGCGGATTATCTTTGGAAAAGAATCAAAAAGCGCTGCAAATGGAAGCATAAGCGCCTTCTTCGAGTCTTCAAGGAGGTTCTCGGTCATTATGCCGATTGAGTAGCGGTTTTGTTGGGTCTGCCTTTTCAGATCAACAACCTTCTTTTCGATCGACCTTATCCTGGCGCGTGTCATATCAAGAAATTCCAGCAGCCCTGCATCAGACATAGCAGGATTTGTTCTGTTATTCTCCGATCTGATCTTTCTTTCCTCTATGCGCCTTAAATCCTGTATTTCGGGATATTTTTTGGACCATTTCCTGTTCCATTCCTCGATCATCGCCAGGATGGCCGCTATATCTTCCATCTGCTGTGAAACGGCAAGCTTCGCCGATACCATCTCCTCTGCCTGGAGCAAAAGTGCGACCATTTTTTCCGTAGGGACACGCACAACTTCAGCAGACAGGTACGTCCCTGCCGGGAAAGACTCCCCGCTTTCGCCTGCAGGCGCTTGCAACTCCGTTAGCTCTCCGGCCTCCATCTTCGAGAGGTGTTCCTTGATCGCAGCGATCCTTTCTCCCTTAAAACCAACCCCCATGTCAGAAGAAAAGATCATCTCGTTGAAGGCATCGACTACTCTGTGCAGTGTATTGAAGAGCGCCGGATGAAGATCGATCTCTTTATGTTTTAACGCTGAAAATACGTTCTCTGTTGCCTGGCAGAGGGATTCAATGTTTGCAGCGCTCACTGAACGTGCAGCGCCCTTCAGGCTGTGCACTTCGCGAAACGTCCTCTCTACGACCTCCATGCCGGTCTCCGGGGGCAGATCCTTTTCCAGCTCGATCAGGCCTGATGTTATCGCCTTGACGTGCTCTTCCGCTTCAGCCTTGAAAGTGGCCAAAAGCCTTTTCTGGAATTCCCCGTTCTTCTTATTCATTCCAGCCTCACAGCATAAACATCATTGCGTGGATCGCACCTCTCATCATGATGCTTTACCTGTTTCGTTGCGCGTTATATCTTATATCGGCTTACCATCTCCTGCAGTTTCTGTCCGAGATTGTGCAGGTCATGGGCGGCCCTTTCAGTCTGTTTTGCGCTCCCAGCCGTCTCGATGCTGGCATCCCTGATGTTCTCCATAGCAGAGACTACCTGGTCCATGCCGGCCAGCTGCTGCTGATTCGATGCAGCGATCTGTATGGCGGCATTTGCTGCCTCCGTGACGCTCTCTGCAAGCGCTTCGATAGATTCGCCCGCCTGGGTGGAAAGCTTCACTCCCGCCTCCACCGCCTTGTTCCCCTGTTCAGTTGCCATTACTGAAGAGCTGATCGCCTTCTGAACATCAAACAATATGGTCCTGATCAGCGCCGTAGCCTGTTTTGACTGGTCGGCAAGGCTTTTTATCTCCTGGGCAACAACTGCGAACCCCTTTCCATGTTCGCCTGCCTTTGCAGCTTCAATGGAGGCATTAACGGCAAGAAGGTTTGATTGCTCTGCAATGTCGCTTACCGTAGTAATGATTTCGCCGATAGCCTGGCTCTGCTCGCTTAAACGGACCACCATATCCGCAATGGCCTCCGTCTGTTCCTTGATGCGGCTGATGCCGGCAATAGTATCCTCGATGGATTTCAGGCCGAGCTTCGCAATTTCCGCCGTCTTCTGTCCGAGCTCAACGACGTGCCTTGCCTTCTGATTGGAGACCTCGGCCGTCTGTTTTACCTCTTCCACGGTGGTCGTGGTCTCCGTAACTGCAGTAGATGTTTCAGCGGCGCCCGAGGTAAGCTGGGTAACCGATGCCATTATTTCATTACCAGATGTGGCAAGTATATTGACCCCTTCCACGATCTCCTGTATCTGCTTCCTCATAGTGTCTACCATCGTCGCAAGGGCATTCCCCAGTGCATCCCTCTCGGAGCTGGGCATTACATCTGCCGTAAGGTCGTTCGCAGCGATCCTTTCGGCGACCTGGATCTTTTCTTTAAGGGAACGGACCATCTCGTTGAATGCATGTATAAGTCTGCCGATCTCATCATGCCGGTCAGGGGATGAAATATTCAGCGAAAGATCTCCGGAAGCGATCTTCTGTGCAGCATCGACCACTTCCCCCATCGGACGCGTAAGGCTTCTTGAAAAAAGATAAAAGAAAACAGAGGCAAGCAGCAGAAAGATGGTGCCGACGGATATGATGACATTCCGCGTAAAACGGGCCGGCGCGTACAATTCATCGACAGGGACGACGCTTACCACGCTCCATCCGGTAATGTTTACTGGTGCAACCGAGGCCACCCTCCGGATTCCCTCCACAGTATATTCCCTGTTGCCTTTCTTTCCCTGTCTTATCAGTTCCGAAACGTCTTCCATGCCTTTGGTCTGGAAGATGCTCTCTTTAAGGATCTTCTCTTTGACGGGATGAGTTATGTAGAGGCCATTTTTGTCAACTATAAATATATAACCTCCTTTGCCTATCTTCATCTTCTGAGAAATATCTGAGAAAAATCTCAGCTCCAACGCTATGATCACAACGCCGGTGATATCCTTGCCGTTTGAAGAGTATACCGGCGCAGCGGAGGTGCAGACTACCCTGCCCGTTGTGGCTGAAACAACCACTGATCCGGCGCTTGGCTTGCCTTTTAAGGCGTTGATGAAATACTCCCGCTTTGATATGTCGGTGCCTTTGAACGTCTTTCTGTCCGATGATGCAAAGAATATTCCATTCCTGTCTACTATGTTGACGCTGGAAAGGCGGTCGCCTTCGGCATTTTTTATTTTAATAAGTTCCTTTTCGGCAAGGGCGATCTCATGCCGGCTCTTCTTCTCCCCTTCCTTTTCCATCTTTTCGGCGGCAGCAATAACGCTGTTCGAGTATGAAATATTTTTTATAACGAAAAGCTGCTCGTACATTGTAGTTTCCAGTGAACCGGCAAGGCTCTCGGAAATAATTGTCATATCATCCTGTTTGTCTTTGTATGTATTTTTAGATGCCTGGTAGACAGAAACTATCCCTACGATGATGATGGGGATCGCCACGGCAAGAAGGCCTCCTGTGAGAAGTTTTTTTCCCAATGTCATATTCTTCATGCTGCCTCCTTCATTCTATTTCTTCGTGTATGATAAGTCTTTTATCGGAGACGATCTTTTCTATGTCGAGCAGTATCAGCTGTTGATGCGTAATGCCCTTCAAAAGATCGGCCTTGATCCCGGTCAGGATTGGAGGTGGAGGCGTCAGGTCGCTCAACGGGATTGCGTAAGTGTTGATGACCTCATCGGAAAGGATCCCTATCGCCATAGAGTCTTTTCTCACGACAATTACCTTGTTGAGGTTTGTAATCCCTTTCCCGGGAAGATCAAAGAATTTCTTTACGTCGATCACCGGGAGGATCTCGCCCCTGATGTTGACAATCCCAAGCAGGAAATCGGGTGTGCACGGCAGGACGGTGAGCTCTTTCATAGGGTAGACCTCTCGAACATATTCCGTCTCAACGGCGTACCGTTCACGGCCGAGAAGAAACTCCAGCACCTCCATCTCCCTTTCATATGTTCTTGCATCTTTGGGTTCCTGCGCGAGCCTCTTTGCCCTTTCCCTTAATATCCTTTTCTTTTCCTCTGACATTTCTTGTGATCTGCCCATCTCCATACCTTTCCCCTAAGAGTTCACTGAGCGCAAAAGTTCAGCGAGCCTGCCCGCTGTCATACCATCCGATTCGGGGAGTATCTCCTCCGGCTTGTATCGAAGAAGGATCTCAGCGGTATTCCTGAAGTATCTGCCGCTCTCATCTTTTCTGCCAAGACTGTGCATTACGCTGCCCAACGTAAAATATGCAAGGATGTAATCAGGATCAAGATACAGGGCCTTATTGAGACCGGCTATCGCCTCATCCGTCATTCCCTGTTCAAGCTGGATGGTGGCAAGCAGGTAGTACAAGCCGGGATTGAGCTTATCGGCCTCTATTGCTTTTTCACACCAACGGAGGGCATCCGTAAGCCTTCCCTGGTTGGCAAGGACGCGGGCCGATGCCTCCTCATAGGGTGTCGATGTGTGTTTTACGGTCTCCGCAGCATTCGTACTTTTAAGGGAAGGTCTCTCGCGCCTTTTCGATGGTTTTGACCTTTTGCAGGGGATAGAAGGTCTTGCATTCCCGTTATTTAATAGCGGGAAAACCTTCCTGGATCGAACAAAATTGCTGTCCTTTTTATAAAACGTCATATCCTTGAAGCGGACCGGATGGAACTCTGAAGCAAAGAGGCTTGAGACCTCAACAACGCTTACTATCAGAGAGCCTCCTTCGATAAGGCTTCGGTGGAATCGCCGGACCGTTGACTCTGCGTATCCGGGAGCAAAGTACATGAGCACATTGCGGCAAAGGATCAGGTCCATTGCATTTGTATTGTTTGACAGCGACGGGTAGGTATCTTCCGATAGATTGAGATAATTGAAGACCACCATCTCTTTGATGTCTTGATGAACCGCGTATTTTCCATTGTCCAATTTTTTAAAATAGAGCTCCTTGATCCGCGGTTGAGTCTCGCGGAAGGACCATTCTGAATAAACCCCTTTTTCCGCGTTCTTAAGCACATGGGGGTTGATGTCCGTTGCCAGAATGGTGATATTCCAGTCTTTTATATCAGGGACGAGCCTCCCGAGAAGGATCGCCATTGAATATGCCTCTTCGCCCGTTGAACAGCCTGCGCTCCAGATCCTTATCCGTTTCTCCTTTTGACGTCTCGAACTTATCAGCTCAGGCAGGATCCTCTGCTCCAGGACGTCAAATGCCTTGGTTTCTCTGAAGAAATATGTTTCCCTCACGGTGAGGTGTCTCGCAAGGATTTCAATCTGATGTCTGGTAAGCGGCGCAGACAACAGCCAATGGGTGAACGTGTCGAAGCGCTCAAAGCCGAAATCTTTCATTGCCGCCGACATCTTTCGCTTCAGCTCTTCCCGGTGTTTTTCCGGGAAATAGAGGCCCATATTCTCTGATAGGAATCCGCTGAGCCGGGCGATAAGCCTTTCATCATTATTGTTAGGCATTTCCTTCGCCACCCCGCAACCCTATAGCATCTTCAAGGTTCCTTTCTTCTTCAAGAGACAGGAAGGTATCGAGGTCATGTATCAACACCATCCCGTCATTCAGCTTTATAATGCCATCAATATACTCCAAAGCCGGCATGATAGCGCCGGCATCCGTTATTTCCAGGGGATCACATTCAACCACGCCGGCCACGTCATCAACCAACAGTGCAACGGTGCGCCTTGATGTACGGGCAACAATGAATTTATCGCTTAGACGCATCTCCCTGTCCGGCAGATGGAACCTTGCCCTTATATTGAAGACAGGGATAATTTTGCCGCCTATATTTATTACCCCGGCAACTATCTCAGGCGCTTTTGGCAATGGGGTGATCTCGACGGCAAGGACAATCCTTTTAACGGTCTCGATGTATAGCGCATACCCTTTTTCATCGAGGTTGAACACAACGAGTTTTTTCCCATAGCCCTTCATGTCAACCGTCTTCCTGTCTTTTCCTGCAAGCAAGTTTCCCCTCCCTCGCTATCGTACAAGGGGGTTGGAGGGTATTTTGACAGCGCAATAGAAGGGAGGGGGTGGGGCTTGCCGTCATGCATCATTCCTTTGTGCAAGTAATCTGTTCAAAAGGGGTTTTAGTTCATTGTGCATGGCCTGCTTCAACATGTAATGGCATGCGCCTGACGACTTTGCCTGCTTGCGCAACGCAGGATCATCGTAACCTGTCAGAATTACAACCTTTGTGGCTGGAAGAAGGTTTTTGATCCGCGCCGTTGCCTCTATGCCGTCCATGCCCGGCATTATCATGTCAATGAAGACAATGTCCGGCTCCACTGCCTTTACGATATCAATGCCTTTTTCGGCATTTTCCGCAGTGCTCACCTCACAACCGGGCATCAGCATGCATATCAATGCCTTCATTAACGTCCTTAAGGGTTCATTATCATCGACCACCACGATCTTTTTCAGCATATAAGGGCTCCATGATGTGTTTTATTTAATGATATTAAAATGATATTATATAGTTTTACTTTTGTATGTCAGGAAAGCATGACAATTTGTGTAGGAAAAGTTGAAAAAAAGAGGAATAAGTACATAGCATTCAATTCATTGTAATCATTTTGTTTTATATAGCTGCAGCTAAAGGCAAAATCGAGCCACGACTGTGTTTCTGCGGCCTCACTGTCCGCATCAGTTAATTTGCTGCGAAAATGTGCAATATATCGCCTTTTCCTCCATGCTTCTGCACAATTACCACAAATTGATCGTGAAGACCTTCGTATCTGGTCGATCAGCGAATATCTTTCTTCCTTCGGCCATTCTTTGGTTAATTCGTATATGCGCATAGCGGCATCAAATGCCATTTGATAAACCCTCAATTCCCTGAAGTGTCCAACCATAGACATCTACATCCCCCCTTGTCTATTTTACCCACCCACTCACACACGCCTTTACCTTTGCCTTTCCCTCCCCCGCTCACTTACTCACACACGTCCTATCATTCCGCCGTTGTTATCCCGTGCTGGATCGAGAATTTGATAAGGGCTGTATGGTCGCTGACGCCCAGTTTCTTCATGATCCTGCTGCGGTAGGTGTCGACGGTCTTTGGGGAGAGGTAGACGATAGAGGCGATCTCCGCGCTTGTCTTTCCTTCGGCAATGAACTGCAGTATCTCCCGCTCGCGCTGGCTTAGGCGTTCAATGGGGCTTTTCTTTTCTGCGATACCGTATTGCCTCATGAAATTATCAATGACCAGATCGGAGATCTTTTCGCTTAGGTACCTGCGTCCGTCCTTCACCGCCCGAACCGCCTGTATGATCTCGGCCCCTGCCGATTCTTTAAGCACGTATCCATAGACGCCTGCGTTGAATGCGCGGAATATATATTCAGAGGATGCATACATGGAAAGTATAATGACCTTTGCGGAGGCATCCGTTTCCCGTATCTTGATCGTCGCCTCTATGCCGTTCAGTTCCGGCATGACGATATCCATGATCACTATGTCCGGCCTGAGCTTCAATACCTGGCTTACCGCATCCCGGCCGTTTGTGGCGGTTCCGATGACGTGTATGTCCGGTTGTGTTTCCAGCAACAACCTCAAGCCTTCACGGATAATAGAGTGGTCGTCGGCAAGGATTACATTCATGTTCGTTTCGATACCTTTATCATTACCTTTGTTCCCGAGCCTGGTTGGGATTCGATATACAATCTGCCGCCGAACATCTTTGTACGCTCTATCATATTCAACAGGCCCCAGCTTCGGAAATCTTTCTGTTTGTTATAGCGGATCACCTTCTTATAATCAAACCCGATGCCGTTGTCTTCGACGCTGATCAAAGTACCCTTCTCTGATTCTTCGAAAGTAATTATAACCTGTGTTGCATTTGAATGGCGAATAATATTATTGAATGTCTCCTGGACGATCCTGAATACCTCAAGCTCGATATTTGCGCTTAATCTCCTGTACGACCCACCGCCTTTCAACAAAAAGATTATCCCTGTCTTCCCGGAACATCTCTTGGCAAACCATTCAACAGCGGCAAGGAGCCCGTAGTCGTCAAGGACCGGCACTCTAAGGTCGAACACGAGCCTCCTCACATGCTCTGCCGATTCATCGATCAGGGTGAGGGCGTCATTAAGGTGAGGCATAACAGCGCTGTGGAGCTCCTCCGGCAGTTTGGATTGTATGATATTGAGGTTGATGCCGATGGCGGTAAGAGACTGTCCCAGTGTATCATGGAGCTCCCTCGTAATGCGTTTTCTCTCGGTTTCTTCCGATTCAGTGACCTTTTTCGCCAGGGCCTTGAGGCGCTCCTGTGCCCTCCTTATCTTTGCCTCGATCTTTTTCTTTTCAGTCATGTCCCTTACAACACTGATGATCGTTTCTACCAGGCCTTCGTTGTTCAGCTCGGGGACCACCTTTGCCTGAAAGGAGGAGATCCTTCCATCACGTGTCGTAAAATCGAATTCAAAGGTATTCGTCCTCCCTGTCTTAAAAACCTTCATCAGGTTTTCGTTCCAAAAGCGGCATAGATCTTCCGGCATCCCGAGCTCTTCATTTGTTTTTCCGACGTACTCATCATATGAGATGCCGGTCGCATCCGACAACGCCTTGTTCACGAAGAGGTGGCGGAGGCCCCTGTCGAATCGCACTATAAAGTCCTTGCTGTTGTCTAAAATGCTCTTGATATCGGCTTCCTTTTGCCCTATCTTCTCTTCAGTCAGCTTGCGGTCGGTGATATTCTCGTGGGCCACGACAATGCGTACGGGCCCGGGACCGGAAAATCTTGTCACCCTTCCCGTGAACCACCGTCTTTCATCCGGCGAGTGGCACGGGTAATCGAGGATAAACCACTCTTTCTCCCCACGGATTACAGACCGTATGCCCTCAGAGAATGCGAAGGCCTGCACTTCGTCCTCGCCCTTGGCATTGTCGCAGATCATAAGATAATTCGCCCCCTCACAGACATTTTGCGTCACCGGGGGATTCTTATCGGCAAATTCCCTCCATGACCTGTTCACAGCAATGATGGTTCCCGACTCATCAAGAACTGCGATATGCGCGGTCAGCGCATTGATCGTGGAAAGCGAGAAGCGCTGCAATTCTTTGAGTCTTTCGAGAGATTTCCTTTCTTCTGTAACATCAGTGATCAGTCCATCCCATTCAACCGTTCCGTCGGGAAGCTTGCCGGGTTGAGATATGCCCCTATACCAGCGCTCTTCACCTGCTACGATGAATCTGCCCTCCCATTGCCATGTGCGAAGGGACCGCGCGGATTCACGGATGGTTTCCATAAGGCCCGGAAGGTCATCGGAGCTGATCGCATCGATCAGCTTTTGTGCGTCTTTCATTACTTCATGCGGCGCCAGCCCAAGCTTGCAGGCATTCTCGCTGATATAGGGAAATGACATGGAACCGTCGGGATGGAGGGCGAATCTGTAGATGATGCCCGGAACGTTCCTCACCATGTTCTCGAACTGTTTCATGCTTCGGGAGAGCTGCTCTTCAACCACTTTTCTTTTTGTAATGTCTGTCACCAGCCCGAAATAGCCTTGCACTTTCCCTTCATCGTCGAAGTCCGGAACGTATTGTGCGCTTATCCAGCGTTCGCCTCCTTTAGCATAAGGTACGCGTTCCTCAAAGGAGACCTGCTTCCCTGAAAAGACCTGCCCGACATAGGATTGGATCTTGTCATATGCATCCAGCCCCAGCACTTCCCTGTAGTGCCTTCCGATGATCTCTCCCGCCGGTATCCCGAACCACTCTTCGTAGCGTTCATTTGCGAACCTGTAATACCCGTCCCTGTCGACATAAGCGACTAGCGCAGGGACGTTGTTTGCAATCGTGGCGATCGTTTGTGCCTGTGCCCTCAAGATTTCTTCCATGCGCTTTCGCTCGGTAAGATCGTGTATGGTTGTGACTGTCCTATACTGCCCGTCATGGTCCTTGAACACTACGGAGCTTATCTCGCAGGGGAACTTCCGGCCGTCAGACCTCATGCATGTAAGCTCCCTCTTGAACCTTCCCGTCCGCTCCCTTTCTTCAAGCGCTGCAGGCAGCCTTGGATCGGACGAATCCATAACGCAGCCCCTGCCAAGCGAACATATCTCCGCTTCGCTGCGCTGCAGCATGCGGCAGGCCTCGGGATTGGCACTGTAGATGCTGCCGTCCGGGGCTGTTAACAGGATCGCCTCGCCGCTGTTCTCGAACAAAAGGCGGTAATACATCTCGCTTCGCCTCATCTTCTCTTCTGCCTGCGTCCGGGCCGTGATATCGTAAGCGTATATGCGTATCACATTGAAGATCGGAAAAAAGCATATCTTCTCCAGATAGGTCCGTCCATGGATGGGGACCTCTCTTTCGATCTCTCCCTGTTCTGACACCGCCCCTTTTCCGGCCATCTCATGTATGTCCTGCGGGATGAATAATCCTGCGTCCTGTTCGCCCATCTCTGCGAGCGCCTTTTGCGTCGCCGGGTTAACGTACGTTACAGCGTCTCCCTGCCCTATCTCCACGATCAGCACGGGAGTAAACTGTGGAAATGAGGCAAGGTGTATAATATCCTTTTCGAATCTTTTCCTTTCACCTATATCTGTTGAGATATTTGCGATATACCGCAATTCGCCGGTATCGGTATCGTTTATCGTAAAAAGAGAGGCGTGCGCTTCAACGGCAAGTCCTGTTCTGGTATCGTAATATTGGACATCGCCCCGCCACAGGCCTGATCTTTTCAGCTCCGGCATCGCCATCTTTCTGAAGAGCTCTTTATAGTCCGAAAAAAAGAGATCAACGATATGGTAGCGGCCGACCACGTTGCGGTCGATCCCAAGCCTTTTGCTCATTGCATTATTTATGAAGATCATTGTGCCAACCGGGTTTGCGAGGCTGATCATATCGTTCGAGTTTTGCACGATGAGGGCGAGATTGCTCAATTCCGCTTTGATCCTTCTTCGTTCCTCTCTTATGGCTACACCCTGTATCTCCCTCTCAATTGCAGGGATTAGACGGGTTAAGTTGTTTTTTAAGACATAGTCATGGGCGCCGGCTTTCATGCATTCGACCGCAGTCTCTTCACCTATCGCCCCGGATACGATAATGAAGGGGATATCGATGTTCATGTCCTTAATAAGCTGCAGCGCGCGCATTCCGTCAAACTGCGGTAACCGGTAATCGCAGAGGATAATATCCCACTGCCTGTCCAGAAGGGCTGCGCGCATTGCCTCCTCTTTTTCGACCCTCTCGTGGACCACCTCGTAGCCGCTTCGCCTGAGGAGGTTCAGCAAAAGGAGGGTATCGTCCTCGGAATCCTCGACGATCAGGACGCGGATGGATTTATGATGTAAGATCGTGGATTTCTGATTTTTCATGTACGCTGCCTCTTGGCGCTTTTTAGATTTGCTACGATACAGCCTCCGGTATTTTGTTGAGCACGAGCCAGTAGAGGCCGAGCTGCTTCACCGCTTCACTGAATTGTTCGAAGTTGACCGGCTTCTGCACGTAGCTGTTTGCGCCCAGGGCATACCCGTTGATCAGGTCCTTTTCTTCTTTCGACGAGGTAAGGATCACCACGGGTATCAATTTCGTGGTCTCATGCCCGCGGATCCGCTTAAGGACCTCCATGCCGTCGACCCTGGGGAGCTTCAGGTCCAGCAGGACAACAACCGGCATGTCCTTTTTGTCTCGCCCGGCATATTGCCCTGTGCAAAACAGGTAGTCGAGCGCCTCGACCCCGTCTTTCGCCACGACGATCTTGTTTGCTATATTGTTCTTCTTGAACGCACGTATCGTCAGTTCTACATCGTCCGGATTGTCCTCCACCAAGAGAATAATCTTTTCTTTCATATCTCCTCCAAAGAGATGATTACGGCGATATAAACCACTGATTAAAACAACTAAACCACCACCGCCATCGTTTTTTTACGGTAAGGTAAAGTAAAAAACCGCTCCTTTCCCCACCTCTCCTTCGGCCCAGATGCGGCCGCCGTGGCGGGCGATGATCCGCCTGACCGTGGCGAGACCCACTCCGGTACCGGGAAATTCCTCTGTAGTGTGCAGGCGCTGAAACACACCGAAGAGCTTGTGTGCATAGGCCATATCAAACCCCACCCCGTTGTCTTTTATAAAATAGACGGTCTCTCCGTCCTTTTTCATCTCCACGAACTCGATCGCCGGTTGTTCTGTCCGGGCAGTAAATTTCCATGCGTTGTTAATAAGATTTTCAAGGGCATCTCTCATCAGACGGGGATCTCCCCTGACGACGATGCCGTCCTGGACAACAATTTCGACGGCCCTGTCCGGGTTGTCCCTTTGCTGCTCCTCGTTGATCGCCCTGACCATACCGCTAAGATCAATATTCTCATCGTGTTTTTCCACCTGAGTTACCCTGGAGAGCTTCAGGAGATCGTCAATCAGCAGCTCCATTTGCCGGACTCCCCTGCAGACGCGCTCCAGGTAATGTCTGCCTGTGTCATCAAGCCTATCTTTGTACTCCTCAAGAACGATCCGGCTGAATCCATCGATGCTTCTTAATGGCGCCCTGAGATCATGGGAGACGGAGTAGCTGAAGGCCTCCAGTTCTTTGTTCGCAGCCTCCAGTTGTGCCGTGCGTTCAGCAATGCGCCTTTCAAGCTCTTTGTTGAGCCTCTCCATCTCCATTTCGATATGTTTTCTCCGCATCGCCTCAACAAGGACAGCGGAAAGGGCTTCCAGATCCTGTTTGTGATCTTCCGTATATCCGGGATCGCGATTGGCCACCGCGATCATTCCGATCACATCATCTCCTTCCCGTAAAGGCGTTCCCAAAAATGATGTAAGCGGGGGATGGTCTTCCGGAAGGCCTGCGCAGTCAGCGTGCGAAAGCGGGTCGTTGACGATGAGCGATTGTTTCCTGAGGATGACCTGCCCCCAGATGCCGCGTATGACCATATCCTTTATCATAACAGATGCATGTGTCTCGGGTATATGGCACAACCTCCAGCCCGGGCTGTTCACCGCTATGGTATCGAATCGCCCCCCGGCGTTCACCTGGCCTATAAAGCCGATACTGCTGCCGGTAAGCTCAAGGGCGATATCAAGACAGGTCGCGGCGATATCCTTCTCGGTCGATACCTGAAGCGTTTCATATAATACGCGGTTGATTGCGTCCAACAATTTCGCCTGTCGCCGCACCTGTTCTTCGTTATGCCTGCGCTCGGTAATATCCATTATCATACCTTCCAGGCCAACGAGATTGCCGGCTGCATCCCTCACGGGACGGATATTTGCGGCCGTCCATATGACCCTTCCGTCTTTCCTCCGTAACTGCACCTCTATTAATGACGGAACGCTATGCTGTTCGACTCTCTGTATAAGTTGTTGACGGTCTGTTGAGTTAACATAAAGCTGGCGAGCGATATCAGTGACGCCCTCCATCAGTTCCTCGGAGGAGTCGTATCCCAGTATATGCGCCATAGCCGGGTTGGCAGAGGTAAACCGTCCATCCAGGGTAGATTGATAAATTCCCTCCGCCGCATTCTCAAAGATGCTGCGGTACTTTGCCTCCGCTTCCAGGAGCTCCCTGGCCTTTCTATACTTGTATTCTTTCCTGAAATAGAGCAGCGTGACGGAAAGCATGAGGAATATGAGAAATCCCGTGGCTGCCGTGAGGACAAAATGCCCGTATAACGTCTTCAGGGCAGCATCCTTATCGTGCGCCACGATGACCGACCAGCCGATTCCCTTTAAAGGTGCAACGGATACATAGGAGGTCGTGCCCTTTTCCCCTGCATCTTCGGCCTCCATGTCAAACGAATCCCCGGCAACCGCCTTTACCCGTATGCGTTCGTCAGGATATTTTACAATCTCCCCTTCATACGGTACGGCATCGGTGTATATGATGTTCCCTTCCTGGTCGAGGAGAAAGACCTCTTTTTCAGGACCTGACATTCCCTCGCTTAACAGGTTGACAAAGAAGGAGGTCCGCTGGGCATTGCTCAGTATCCCCACGACCTTGCCGCCCCTGTCAAATACCGGCACTGATAAGGCAATGCCAAGGCCCTTTTCCAGAACGATGAGACGAAAGACAGAAGAGACGTAGGGCTGCCAGCTCCTGCTTACCCCTTTATACCAGTCGCGGTATGCAAGGTTCCTTCGATACCCCGTCTTGTCCACGGGATAGTTGGCCCAGAGCGTTCCCGATGGGTCGGTAATAAAAAGGGCATCAGTCCCGGCATAGCGCTCACGGAGGGACCGCAGGTGGGGAATGGCCCTGTCGAGGCTCTTCGCCTTTATTGCATCGATCAGGAGCGGGCGCTGCGCGTATGATTCCAGGATGCTGATCGCTGCCTTCTGGTGCTCGGACATGAGCATCGAGAAGAATCTTGCCTTGGATCTGTTCTCATCTATTATTTGTTTTACCGCAAGTTCATAGTGGTGGCGTATCATGATGAAGGTGACAAAAAAGGTGGCAACGAAGATAAACGTTATTATCGCAGCATAGATCCTCTTTCCTTCAAGCAAGGCGCTCATGTGGACACCTCGTGTGAGTATGTGAGTGTGTGGGTGGGTGAGTATGTGAGTGTGTGGGTGGGTGAGTATGCGGGGGGTGCGGGCATCATAAATCAATTATAGCCGACGTTTGAAGCTTGTCAATAATCACTTGTTATGAGAAGCGAATTGATCCCCCCTTCCCCGCTTCGGTTTTCCACTCACACGCCCACTCGCTCACACACTCGTTGGTTTTCTAACTGACCTGTTTTTCATGTATATAGAAAAATATGCTACGATTGGTGAGTCGTTATTACGGAGGGAAAAGGCAAGTTGAGAGCCCTTTATCTTTCTGCTCTCTCGTGGGTGAGGATTTGAAGGAAGTTCTTTGATCTTTGCCGTAATCTATGCAAACAATGTTCGTGATAGATTATAGGAGTCCCGGATACGGCAGGTTGGTAAGAAGGCTGCTTTGGCCAACTGCTACTTTCCTGAATCTGGCCTTGGTGTTCTAATAATGATCGGGTCACCCTGGCGCCATCGCTGCATTTTGCTTGTTTTCATCTCACCACCACCGGGAAAATGCTCAGCAAGGAGGCTTTTCGCAAGTTCGTGCTCATTCTTTACGATGAATTCTTCGTTGTTGGCAGGCTTTATTATCTTCCCTCCAAGCAGGAACGTCCCGTCGGCCCTGCCCGCGAGCGGGAGGGTGCCAATATAGAGCAGCCTTGTGTTTTCAGGTACATCCACCCGCCAACGAGGAGCCTCTCGGATGTTTTTGATGCCTGCATCGGATTCAGGCCCTAAAACCGCAAGATAATAAACACCCGAAGAGAGAGCAAAATAGGTCCATCCCGCGCGACGTGAATCCTCCGACAGGAAACCGTGTGCCGCAAGCCTGGGTTCACCGACCGTCTCAAAGCCCCCTATCCCGAGAGCAACGACGGGCTCTCCCGTCCACATGGACGCCCTAAAAGGCTCGTAAGGTTGATTATCTATCGTGCATTCAATCCTTAGCAAAACGACAGTTTTCTCCCCGGCATTGATGGCGCTTTTCTCAGCGTCTGAAAGTACATTGAGGGATGTGCAGCCGACAAGATTAGCGAACAAAACCATCAGCGCTAAAGCGCTCAGCAAGGAAGGCAGCGTGTCCTGCGAATACCATACACCATGACCTTCAATGTATCGCTGCTCCGAATGAAATCCAGTATATTTCATCCTCGTTACTCCCCCTGGCCAGGCGGGTTCTGGGGTGACTGTGGAGAAGGGGTCTTGACCCACTCTTTCAGAAAATCTATGTAAGATTGTGACGAAGGGCGCACCCTCCGTTCAAAACGCTGAACCCGGTCTTGTTCATCGAACTGAATGAGCAGCGCGTAATGCTTTGGAATGTCCATCGTACCCATTCCTCCGGAATAGTAGGCCCCAACGGCCCAGAAGAGAATTCCCTGCCGCATGTCCCAGTTGTAAGCGAATACACGAACGTCTTCCCAGATTACATTTGGGCTCCCGAGTCGCTCAATGACATCCTGCTTTGTTGTGATGTTCGGTTTAAGGAATGAAAGTTGCTCCTCTTTTACCGGTTTCCCGGCGAGCACTTTGCTCTCTGTTGTGGGTATTGGCAGCATGACACAACTGGCCAGCAAGGGCAGAATACAAAGCAACAGGGCCGTAAGGGCTCTTGAATAAATGGGGTAAACTTTCGTGGTCGTTTCACCACAATTCTTGCTCTTACTTAAGCTGCAAGCACAAGGAGGCATAATTGGCTACTGTTTAAAGTCACTACTGTCCCAACGTTATTCAAACAAAATCAGCTGGTTATAGATACGGCCCTCTGATTTGTTGTATTCTGCACGAGAGAATACCTGTAAAATAGGCGTCTTCTCGAAAAGTGTGATGCTGTGTAGATTGTCAACACTTTTGACCCCTTTTTCGCAAATAAAATTGACCCCCTCCCGGCGTTCGTAAAATTGAACATCACAAATACGCAAGCCTTTATACTCCACCGTCAAGCGCTCCTCTTCAGCTTGTCCTTGATCCGCCAACTCGACCCGTTGACAGGGAAGATGTGGGCGTGGTGGACGAGCCTGTCTATAATGGCAGAGGCCACCACATGGTCGTCAAAGATCCTCCCCCATTCGTCAAAGACGT
>Ga0209606_1000107_pt1 | contig 140240 bp, 124 predicted proteins | sample AD_UKC057_MetaG_FD_184412 | JGI IMG/M metagenome (GOLD analysis project Ga0209606, IMG submission 184412) | Active sludge microbial communities of municipal wastewater-treating anaerobic digesters from USA - AD_UKC057_MetaG (SPAdes) (version 2) | ecosystem: Engineered > Bioreactor > Anaerobic...
ACCAAAGTAATGACCAAGCCCCTGAAAAGGAAAAGGGGGCTAACCCAACTTCCGAGCTAACCCCCCGTTTTTCTTATGGTGCCGAAGCCGGGATTTGAACCCGGACAGGCGTACGCCCACTAGACCCTGAACCTAGCGCGTCTACCAATTCCGCCACTTCGGCTCGCCCTCGACAAAGAGCGGCTATTCCCTACACTGAGCGGGCGAAACTTGTCAAGTAAAATTGGGGTCACCCGGACGGCGGCAGCGTTTCGCGGGGCATCAGATTTGCCTTGATATTCCGGCCTGCAGTGCATATGTTAGCCCCGCAAAACGCAGTGGAAGGATACGAAGTCCTCATGAAAATCTTCAACACCCTCCAGAACGTTCCCCCGGATCTGAAGGGCGCCGTCATCACCATCGGCAACTTCGACGGGGTCCACATCGGCCACCGGCAGATTTTCGAGAAGGTCATCGCCGACGCCCGGCGCTTGGGCGGCCCCGCCGTCGTGATGACGTTCGAACCGCACCCCAAGCAGGTCCTCCACCCGGAGCGCCGGCCCTTCTACCTGATCACGACGCCCACGGAGAAGCTCCGCCTCATCGAGGCGTCCGGCGTGGACGCCGTGTGGCTGGTCCCCTTCAGCCTGGATTTCGCGGCCCGGACGGCAACCTCGTTCGTCGAGGACATCCTGATCGGGGGGCTCGCGATCCGCAAGGTGACGATCGGTCACGACTACACCTTCGGACGGGGACGGGAGGGGAACGAGGCGTTTCTCAAGGCGATGGGGCGGAAGCGGGGGTTTGAGGTCGACGTCGTCAACGCCTTCAAGATCGGGGAGACGATCATCAGCAGCACGGCGATCCGGGAGGCGATCCTGGCCGGAGAGGTTTCCCAGGCCGCCGCCATGCTCGGCCGGCCCTACAACCTCGCGGGCCGCGTGGTGGTGGGGCACCGGCGCGGCGCCGGACTCGGCTTCCCCACGGCCAACCTCGAACCGGAGAAGGTCCTCGTGCCCGCCCGGGGCGTCTACGCCGTCCGGGCCCGCGTCTCCGGCGGGTCCTACGCGGGCGTCCTCAACATCGGCGAGAATCCCACCTTCGGCGACAGGCGCCGGTCCATCGAGGTCCACCTCCTCAACTTCGCCGGCGACATTTATGGCGAGCCCCTCGAGGTGCAGTTCATCGAGCGCCTGCGGGGGGAGGTCAAGTTCGACGGTCCGGATGCGCTCGTCGCCCAGATCCGCGGGGACATCGACCGGGCCCGCCAAATCCTGGAATAAATCCTCCCCCGGCGTTTGCTTCGGAAAGCCGGCGCCCGCCGGGAGAGGGGGAGAAGACCAAGACCCCTGAGGTTATTGCTCCTGATTCGCCTTCCGTAGCCCGAACCGGTACATGTCCGCCATGACCTCCGTCGCCATCTCGACCGTGGAGTAGACGGGGATGCCCGCCTTTTCCATCTTGATCACGTCGTCCATCATGAACTCCTTGCAGGCAACGCAGGACAGGATCGGCTTGCCCTTGGTGTCGATGGCCCTGAGCGGCTCGACGAACCGGTCCAGGATTTCGCCCTGGATGACGACGATGAAGCCGCCGATGTCCTCGCTCTCGACGCCGATCTCGATCGTCTTGACGAGCTGTTCCGGATCCATGCTGAAGGAGTAGTCCACGGGGTTCAGCGTCTTGACGTAGTCGGGCAGGAGCTCCATCAAGCGCGTCTTCAGGTGGGGTTCGAGGTCGCCCAGGCGCATCCCGTTCAGGTACGCGACGTCCGTCGCGGCCACGCCCAAGGAGCCGGTGTAGGTGATGACGAGGATCCCGTCGCCCTTCGGCAGGGGCTGCTTGCTGAAGGCCTTCATGAGGCCGAACATGTGCTCGTTGTCGCGGGCGCGGATGGCGCCGGACTGCCGGAAGGCCGCCGTGTTGATCGTGTCGTTGCCGGCGAGCGACGCCGTGTGCGAGGAGACGGCCTTCTTGCCCGCCTCGGTCCGGCCGTTTTTCAGGACGATGAGGGGCTTCTTCTTCGTCACCTCGCTCGCCACGTCGATGAAGCGGCGGCCGCTCTTCATGTCCTCCATGTACATGGCGATGACGTCGATGTGGTCGTCCTGTCCCAGGTATTCGAGCAGGTCGGCCTCGCTGATGTCCATCTTGTTGCCGATGGTGGCCACGATCCCGAAATCCAGGACATGCCGGAGCCCCGTGATGATCCCCGCGGCGTACACGCCGGCCTGGGCCACCATGCCGACGTTGCCCTTGCCCAGCTCCTCGATCAGGCCGATGGACTGCACCATGTTGTGGTGGGTGTTGATGACGCCGGAGCAGTTGGGGCCGAGCACCCGGCAGCCGTTCGCCTCGATGGTCTCCTTGATGCGGGCCTGAACCTTCTTGCCCTCTTCGCCCGTCTCGGCAAAACCCGCCGTCTCCACGACGAGGAACTTAACGCCCTTCTTGCAGCAGTCCTCCACCGCGGCCTGGGCGGCGCCCGCCGGAACCAGGACGATGGCCAGATCCACGGGATCGGGCACATCCAGGATGTTCTTGTAGGCCTTCACCCCCTGGACGTAGTCGTTCTTCGCGTTGATGGGGTAGATCTTCCCCTTGAATTCATGGAAGATCAGGTTGCGGAAGACGTTGTAGCCGAGCTTGCCCGGCACGCCCGAGGCGCCGAGCACGGCGATGCTCTTGGGGTAGAAGAAGTCGCGCATGTTCTGTTTCTTCGCCGCGCGGGCCGGTGCGGTGTCTTCCGCGTCCCGGACGAAGATCCGGGCGTCCACGGCGACGTTGCCCTCGGGGTAGAGGAAAACCGGGTTCAGGTCGAGTTCGCCGATCTCCGGGAAGGCCATGACGAGCGCGGAGATCTTCATGAGCAGGGCCTTCAAGGCCGGGATGTCCACGGACACGCCCCGGTGCCCCTTGAGCAGGGGGTAGCCCTTGATCTCCCCGATCATCTCGTCGATGTCGGCCTCGGTGACGGGCAGGACCCGGAAGGTCACGTCCTTCAGGACCTCCACGAACACGCCGCCCAGACCGAACATCAGGACCGGGCCGAAGCTGGGGTCGCGGGTGACGCCGATGATGGCCTCGACGCCGGGGGCGGCCATCTTCTGGACGGAGACGCCAACGATGTGCTGATACTTGAAGGCGCCGACGATCGCCTGATAGCCCCGGCGGACGTCCTCGGCGTGCTTGAGGTTGAGCTTCACGCCGCCCGCGTCGGTCTTGTGCACGACGTCGGGGGAGACGATCTTGAGGACGACGGGATAGCCGACGGCGTTGGCCATCTCCACCGCCTCGTCCTCAGAGCCGGCCACGAGGTAGCCCGTCGTGGCGATCCCCATGCCTTCGAGAAGCTCCTTGCACTCATGCTCCATGAGGTAGGAGCGGTTCTCCCGGTGCGCCTGGATGAGGATTTCCCTGAACTCCGACGCCGGCTCCCGCCGTTTGGCGCGGCGGGGTCGCGCCTGGCCGACCGGCTGCGACGTCCATTCCTGAAGTCCCGCTTTCGCCTCCATCCCGTTCGTCCTCATGGCTTTCGTCCCCCTTTTATTGACCCCGCGGGCCTCGCGGGTGTGTCTTTTGGGTGCATTTTTAGCATGGGGGACGGGGTCCCGCTATCGGCCGGGCGCCATTTCTCGCGTCGGATTCGGGATGATTGTCGTGTCGGTCTTTGTCCGACAAGCGGGGGATAAAGGTTTTAGAAGAAGATGGAGTCGTTCAGGTTGGCCTGCTCGTCATAGGCGATCAGGTGGTGCTGGATGGCGTAGAGGGTCAGTTCGGCGTTCTTTTTCAGGTTCATCTTCTCCATGATCCGCGTCCGGTAGGTGCTGATCGTCTTGACGGACAGGCACACCTCATCGGCGATCTCCTTGACCGTCTTGCCCGAGGCCAGCATGATCATCACCTGGTATTCGCGGTCCGACAGGGTCTCGTGCGGCGGCTTGCTCGCGTCCGCGTCCAGTTCGACGGCGAGCTTTTCCGCGAGCGACGTGCTGACGTACTTCCGTCCGGCGGCGACCTTCCGGATGGCGCCGATCAGTTCCTCCGAGGCGCTCGCCTTCGTCAGGTAGCCGGAGGCGCCGGCGCGCAGGGCGCGGATGGCGTAGAGCTCCTCGGAATGCATGCTGAGGATGAGCACCGGCAGCTTGGGTCGCAGGGCCTTGATGTCCTTGAGCACCTCCAGGCCGCTCCGGCCGGGCATCGAGATGTCGAGCAGGACGCAGTCGTATTCGCTTTTCCCGATCTTCTGGAGGGCCTCCTGGCCGTTGCTCGCCTCCTCGACGACGTTCATGTCCTTCTCCTCGCCGAGGATCTGCTTCAGGCCCTGCCGGACGATCGTGTGGTCGTCGACGACGAGGATCCGGATCATGCCCCCGCCTCCGCTTCCCCCAGGGGGATGGTCAGCCGGACGGTGGTCCCCCGGTCCCGGTTGCCCGAAATGAGCACCTCCCCGCCCCAGGAGTGGGCCCGCTCCCGCATCCCGATGATGCCGAAGGAACGGGGGTCGTTCATCTGCTTTTTCGTGATGCCCCGCCCGTCGTCGCTGACCTCGAGGATCAGCCGCCCGCCGGAGGCGGCGAGGCGGACCTCCACGCGGCGGGCCTCGGCGTGGCGGGCGACGTTGGTCAGGGTTTCCTGGAAGATCCGGAAGATCGTCGTGGACATCTCCTTGTCCAGGGCGAGATCGTCGACCTCGAGGCGCGCCCGGCAGACGATCCCGGAGCGCTTCTGGAAGTCCTTGGCGAACCACTCCAGGGCCGCGACGAGGCCGAAGTCGTCGAGCAGGCCCGGCCTGAGGTCCGCGGAGATCCTGTGCACCATTTCGATGGTGCCGTCGATGAGCTTCCCCATCGACCGCGTCTTGTCCAGGAGCGGCTCGTTGTCCGTCAGGCGCTTCCCCATCCAGGTGAGGTCCATCTTGAGCGCGGTCAGCGACTGCCCCAGCTCGTCGTGGATCTCCCGGGCGATCTGAGTGCGCTCCTGCTCCCGCACCGACTGCAGGTGGCTGGAGAGGTTCCGGAGCTCCTCCCGGGAGCGTTCCAGTTCCTCCTCCGCCCGCCGGCGTTCCGTGATGTCCTCGTAGGTGACGACGATCCGGCGCTCCCTCAGGCTCTCGCCGATCCGCGAGGCCCGGACCATGCAGAGGATGTCCTCCCCGTCCTTCCGGCGGCAGGGGAATTCCATCGCGAACGTCCGCTGGGTCTCCAGGGTCGCGTAGAACTTCCCGGCGATCGTCTCGGAGTCCTCGTCGCTACGGTACAGAAGGCGCACGCCCTTGCCGATGAGCTCCTCCGGGCGCCACCCGAACACGGACCGGACGGCGTTGTTGGCGAAGATGAACTCCCGGTTGTGCAGGCCGATCACGGCATGGGGGATGGCGTCCAGGATGGAGGACTCGAGGGCCTCCAGTTCCTCCAGGCGGTTGCGGGCCTCTTTCTGCTCGGTCACGTTCATGGAGTTGCCCAGGACCGCCGGCCTGCCGTCATAGGAAATGGCGGTGACCGACTCGAGGATCCACTTGATGCGGCCGTCGCCGGTGATGATCCGGAATTCGTACGGCGAAAACCGCTGCCCCTTGAGCATCCGAACGGCGTTCTTCCGGGCCTGGGCGCGGTCCACGGGATGAATGATGCTGACGGGGTTCATCCCCAGCATCTCGGCCTCCGAGTAGCCGGCGTAGTCCTGGATGTGGGGGTTCACGAACTGGAACTTGCGATCCTGCATGATGTAGACGCCGGCCTGGGAGCTGTTGGCGAGCGTCTTGTAGAAATTTTCGTCGAAGCGGGGGGCGCCTCCGGCCTGTTCGAGGGTCTCGATCTTCTGCCGCAGGTCGGCGATCACGATCAGGAGCTGTTCGCGGGACATTTCTTCCTTCGGCATCGCGCCTCCCTTCCGGCCCGTCAGTACTCGATGCCCGCCCGGTCCTTGACCCCGGCGGCGTAGTGGTGCTTGACCTCCCGGATCTCGCTCACCGTATCGGCCCGGGCAATCAGCTCCGGCGCGGCGTAGCGCCCGGTGAGGATCAGGTCGAGGGCGGGGGGCTTCTCGGCGACGAGGTCGAGCACGTCCTTGAGCGGGATCAGTTTGAAATCGACGGCCACGTTGATCTCGTCCAGGATCACCATGTCGTATGCCCCGGAGCGCACCGCCTCGCGCGCCAGCGCAAAGCCCTCGCGCGCCATCTCCACGTCCACCGGCGCCGGGTTATCCCGCATCACGAAGCTGTCCAGGCCGCAGAGGCGGATGGCAAGCCCGGGCAGAAAGCGCTCGGCGGCCAGGAGTTCCCCGTATTTTCGCCCCTTCATGAACTGGAACATGGCGACGCGGTAGCCGTGTCCCAGCGCCCGCAGCGCCTGCCCCAGGGCCGACGTCGTCTTCCCCTTACCGTCGCCCGTCACGACCAGGACGAGGCCCCGGCGCGGCCGCCCCGGCGACGCTGCAACCTCCGGAGCGGCCTTAGGCCGGGGCGTCTCCGGGCCAGCCGGGCATCGGGAGGTGCGGCACTCCCCGGCCCCCGCCTGCGGCATTGCGTTAGCGGCCTTGCGCCGGACAGGAGGGGGGGCCTTGAGTGTTTTCCTGCTCCGGTTCGGGTCCGTCACGGAAGGAACTCCTTCTTCAGATACCGTTTCGCCGCCCGCTCGGCCAGGGAGTAGGGGTCGGACTCCTTCTTGAAGAGCGCGGACATCATCCGGTCCAGTTCGCCGCTTGCGACAAGATCCTTCAGCACGGGCTCCAGGATACTCGCCCGGATCGCCTCGTTGATTTCCACCAGGACCTGGCGGCGCATCCGGTCCTCCATCCGTTCGCTTTCGATGAGGTACCGGTAGTGCGCGTCGATCTCGCGGGACGCCTCCTCCACCTGCCCGGTGAAGGCTTCCGGCTTGAAGACGTTCTCCACCATGACGATCGGGGGGCGCCACGCGCCGGGTTTCAGATTCGCCATGTCGAGCATCATCTGCAGCTCCCGGTGGAGCTGCCGCGCCCCGTCGCGATCCGCCTTGTTGACGATGAAGATGTCGGCGATCTCCAGGATCCCGGCCTTGATGGCCTGGATCTCGTCGCCCATGCCCGGCACCATCACGACGACCACCGTGTGGGAGTGGTTGATGATCTCGACCTCCTGCTGGCCCGTGCCGACGGTCTCGACCATGATGACGTCCTTGCCCATGGCGTCCAGGACATGGACGGCGTCGCCCACGGCCTTCGAGAGGCCGCCCAGGGCGCCGCGCGTGGCGAGGCTGCGGACGAAGACGCCGGGATCCTCGGCGTGGCGCTGCATGCGGATGCGGTCGCCCAGGATGGCGCCGCCGGTAAAGGGGCTCGTCGGATCGACGGCCAGGACGCCGACGGTGCGATCTTGACGGCGGAAGGAGGAGATGAGGGCGTCAGTCAGGGTGCTCTTGCCCGCCCCGGGGGCGCCCGTGATCCCGATGATGTGCGCCCGGCCCGTGTGGGGGAAGATGTGCTTCAGGGTCTCCGTCGCCTCGGGGAGCTGATCCTCCAGGTTCCGGATCAGCCGCGACGCCGTACGGACGTCCCCGGCCCTGATTTTCGATGCCTTGTCCATACCGCCATCCCTGCGCGCCGCCGGCCAATCCGTGCGGGGCCGCTTCAACCCTGGGGCTTCACGTTTTCCCGGACCCAGGCGACGATCTCCTCCAGGGAGGCGCCGGGGGTGAAAATGGCCTTCAAACCGGCGTCCTTCATCAGCGGGAAGTCCTGCTCCGGAATGATGCCGCCGCCGATCACCGCGATGTCCGACGCCCCCTGCTCCCGGAGCAGCTCCACCACCCGGGGGAAGAGATAGCGGTGGGCCCCGGACAGGCAACTCAATCCGACCAGGTCGACATCCTCCTGGATGGCCGCCGCGGCGATCTGTTCCGGCGTCTGGTGGCACCCGGTGTAGATGACCTCGAAGCCGGCATCCCGGAAACACCGGGCCAGGACCCGGGCGCCCCGGTCGTGGCCGTCGAGCCCCGGCTTGGCCACCATGATGCGTATCTTTCTCGACATAGCTTACCTCGATCGTTTCTCTTTAAAACCCGCCGCCGTCCCCCGGCATGCCGGACCTCTTTCGACCCTGCGCCGACGGGAAAAAACCGCGCTGACCGTTTTCCCGGCGAGCGCTCCGCTGCGGGGGCATCCCCCCCAAATCTCCCCTTAAGCGCAGGCGGGATCGGGTTTCCCCGGGCCGCGCCTAAAACAACCCCGGGTCGCGGTACTCGCCGTACACCTCGCGGTAGACGTCGCAGATCTCCTGCACCGACGCCAGGTTCTTCACCGCCTCGATGCAGTAGGGCATGACGTTGTCCCCCTGCCTGCAGGCCCGGCGGATGTCGTCGAGGCTCCGGCGGACGGCGTTCCCGTCGCGCTTCCGGCGCACGGCCGCCAGGCGCGCCACCTGCTGCTTCTCCACCGCCTCGTCAATCTCGAGATAGGGGATCTCCTGGGCCTCGCCCGTCGCGTAGCGATTGATGCCGACCATCGCCTTCTCGCCGGACTCCAGCTGCTGCTGGAAATGGTAGGCCGCGTCGGCGATCTCCATCTGCGGGTAGCCCTTGTCGATGGCCGCGATCATTCCGCCCATCTCGTCGATCTTGGCGATGTACTCCAGCGCCTTGGCCTCCATCTCGTTGGTCAGGGCCTCGACGAAGTACGACCCGCCCAGGGGGTCGATCGTGTTGGCCACGCCCGTCTCCTCCGCGAGGATCTGCTGGGTGCGGAGCGCGATCTCCACGGCGTGGTCCGAGGGCAGGCACAGGACCTCGTCGAGCGAATTTGTATGCAGCGACTGGGTGCCGCCCAGGACCGCGGCCAAGGCCTCCACCGCCGTGCGGACGACATTGTTGTAGGGCTGCTGGGCGGTCAGCGAGCAGCCGGCCGTCTGGGTGTGGAAGCGCATCCACCAGGAGCGGGGGTTCTTCGCGCCGAAGCGTTCGCGCATCACCCGCGCCCAGATCCGGCGCGCCGCCCGCATCTTGCAGATCTCCTCGAAGAAATCGATGTGGGCGTTGAAGAAGAAGGAGAGCCGCGGAGCGAACGCGTCCACGTCCAGGCCCTTGCGGCGGATGACATCCTCCACGTACTCGATCCCGTCCCGGAGCGTGAAGGCCAGTTCCTGGACCGCCGTCGAGCCCGCCTCGCGGATGTGATACCCGCTGATGCTGATCGTGTTCCACTTGGGGACGTGCTTCGTCCCGAACTCGATGGTGTCGCTGATGAGCTTGACCGAGGGCTCCGGGGGGCACATGAAGGTCTTCTGGGCGATGAACTCCTTGAGCATGTCGTTCTGGATCGTCCCGCCGATCCGGTCCAGGGAAACGCCCTTGACCTCCGCGGCGGCGCAGTACATGGCCCACAGGACCGTCGCGGGCGGGTTGATCGTCATGGAGGTCGTTACCCGGTCCAGCGGAATCCCGTCGATGAGGACCAGGAAATCCTCCAGGGTGTCGATCGCCACGCCGCACTTGCCCACCTCGCCCCGGGCCTTCGGGGAGTCGCTGTCGTAGCCCATCAGGGTCGGGAAATCGAACGCCGTGCTCAATCCCGTCTGCCCGCTTTTCAGCAGCAGGTGCCACCGCTCGTTCGTATCCTGCGCGCTCCCCATCCCCGAAAACATCCGGTAGGTCCAATAGCGCCCCCGGTATCCCGTGGCCTGGTTTCCCCGGAGGAAGGGATATTCGCCCGGCGCGCCGATGTCCCGCGCAAAATCCATGTCCCGGAGGTCTTCCGGCGTGTAGAGCCGCTTGATCTCCAGGTCGGACACCGTCGACCAGCGGGCCTTCTGATCCGGATTCTCCGCCACCGCCCGCCGTACCTCGTCCTCCCATTGGCGGGTCAGGCGCGCGGATTGTTCCAGCGTCTCTTTTGCATGCAACACGTCTTGAATCCTCCTTGGGCTTCCTTGAAACCGATGCGGGGGCATGCCGGCGGGTGGGAATCGGAGCGGCTGCGCCCCGTTCAGCGTGGTTACGTCAACGAACCGTTTCCGGAGGGTTTTTTCACCAGGGAACAGACCAGACCGTCATTCCTGCCGTCCGCGCCTGTTGAACAGGCGTTTTTTTGGCGCCTACACGTAACGCAAAGGTCCCGGCTTGTCAAGCCAAATATCGTTTTCTCCCATCCTCACACGACTTTGTAACCTGTTGATTACCAAAACTAATCCGGACAGGTCGCGCGCCCGAGCCCGGCGGGCGCGGGCCGGCGCCAGGGGCATCGCGGACCCTTCAGAAGGATTCAGCCGGGGCCTGCCGGACAAAGGAAACCCGGCCCTGGGGCCGGGTTTCCCCGAATCGATCCATTCATCCCGTCACTGGGACTCCCTACCACAGGAAGCCCCAGTCCGCGTTGCTCAGATAGCCGCCGTGGATGTCGATCGAGGCGCCGTTGATGTAGGACGCCTTGGGCGAGCTCAGAAACAGGATGCAATGCCCGATGTCCTCGGGCCTGCCGATGCGGCCGGCCGGAATCCTGGGCAGCGCGTGTTCGTAGACGAGCTTGATCGTCGCCTCGTCGAGGCCGGCCCGGGCGTAAATCGGGGTGTCGATCCACCCCGGGAGGATCGTATTCGCCCGGATCCCCGGAAGGTCACGGACGATGTGTTGCGTGAATTTCAGCATGGCCGCCTTTGCCGTCGAGTAGAGGAAGTGGTTCTGAGTGTGCTCCACCCGCGCGGCGCTCGACGAGATGTTGAGGATCGACGGATTGGCCGATTTCCGCAGCAGCGGCGCAAAGTGTTTCACCATGAGCATCGGCCCCTTCACCAGCACATCGTAGTGCCAGTAGAAGTCCGTTTCCTGCAGGGCCTCCATCTGGACCAGCGTCCCCCGGCCGGCGTTGTTCACGAGGGTGTCCAGCCGGCCGAATCTTTCCTCGACGAACCGGGCCGCGGCGGCAATATCGACCTCGTTCGACACGTCGCCGGGACGCGAGACGAAATGCTCCCCCAGATCATCGCTTGCCCTGGCCAGGGCTTCCGCCTCGAGGTCGAAGCCAACAACGGTCGCCCCTTCCGCGATGAACAGCCGTGCGGTTCCGAATCCGATCCCCGACGCCGCACCGGTAATCAAGACAACGGTATCCTTGAACATCGCTTTCCCCTCCTCTTCATGAATTCCCGTCAATCCACGACCGCCGCGACCACCATGTCGGAGAGGCGCTGGTGCCGCAGGAAGCTTCTCCCCTCTTCCATGAGACCCGCCGAGAGAAAGACATAGGTCAGATCCCGCTCCGGATCGACCCAGAACATCGTGGAACCGGCCCCGATACCGGCAAAGGTGTCGGGCGACGTGTTGATGCCGAGCGGGGTCGGAAACACGCCCTCGCCCCGCAGGAAGAAGGTCAGGCCGAGGAACGCGGGAATCTCCGGCCAGCCGTACATCTCCCGCATATAGTCCATCAGGTGGTTCGGCTGATCCCCCGTCTGGTTGGTCGTGGCGAGGATCACCGTTTCGGGGGACAGCAGGCGCCGGCCGTTGAGCTCCCCTCCCCGGCGAAGCATTTCCGCGAAGAGAAACACGTCATGAGCCGTCGAGACGCCGCCGCCCGAAGGCATCTCGGTATCCTCCATGGCGATGTAGTTCAAGGCCTCGATGAGGTCGGGGTCGAAGATTCCCCGGGTCTTGTCCCGGACGACGACCGGCACGATCCGCTTTCTCAGGCGGTCCGGAAGGCCCAGGGCCGTGTCCTTCATGCCCAGCGGCGCAAAGACGTCTTCGGCGAGGATCCTGCGGAAGGGCCGCTTCTTCGCGTCGAGCCGCTGGACCATGGCCGCGACGAGGGCATGGGCCGTGGTGGGGTTGTAGGTGACGATCGTTCCGGGCATGAAGAGAACCCGTTCGTTGCTCAGGCAGGCGACCACGGCCTCGATGTTCCCGAGCTTGTCCACGGGCAGCGTGAAGGGGATTTCCGTGTTCAGTCCGGTCCGGTGCGTCAGGACGTGACCCACGGTGATGTTCTGCTTTCCCTTGATGCCGAACTCGGGGAGGATCTCCCGGATGGGCGTCGTCAGGGTAAATTTCCCCGCCTCGATGTCCATGAGCACCCGGACCACCGTCATCTGCTTGGTCAGGGACATGATAAAGAAAACATCGTCCTTGCGCGCCGCGCGCTTCTGCGCCAGGTCGGTACGGCCCACCGCCTCATGCAGGACGATTTCGCCGTGGCGGGCGACGATGAAAACCGCGCCGTCATAAAGACCCTGGGCGGCGTCCGCCTCGATGGCCTCCCGGATGCGAAGCAGCCGATCCGGATCGAGTCCCAGTTTCCGGGCATGGCCCACGTCCGTCTTGCTCGCTTTTCCCCTTGCCATAAGATTCCCTCCTTCCATCCCTCAAGTTGTTCACTCGCGCTGAGACCGTCGCTTTCGGCGGTGCCCTGTCTTCGCCCGACCCGTCCGGACAGGCCCCACCCCCTTTCAACCGGATGAATGTTTCGTCTGACGACCCCGGAGGGTCACTTTTTCTTTTTCTGCTCCTGCTCGTAGATCCACCGGTCCGGCGTCACAACCTCGGCGTACCCCTTTCTTTTGGCCTTTTCACGTGCCAGACTTTTCATCCCCGTCTTCGTCACGATTTTATGAATCTGCCCGGTCAGCCCGGGGAAGGTCCCGCCGAACTTGCACAGCCAACCCCTCCACGGGGGTATGGCGACCTCCAAGGCCTTCTTTTTCAATATCTTGTCGAGGAAGACCGCTTCCAGATCTTCAACGCTCAGGATTCGCGGCGCGGAGAAGCCCACGGCGGCCGCGTCGTCGCCGTAGATCAGTTGCGTCTGCAGCTTGGCCGTATCGACCAGGTCCGGTTCGACCAGAGAAACGTCGATGCCGTAGGGCTTCAGTTCGTAGGATGCCGCCAGGGAGAATCCGCGCAAGGCAAACTTGGAGGCCGTGTAGAGACTGATCCCGGGAACGGGAGCGAGACTGGCCAGGGAGCACATATTGACGATATGGCCGGAACCTTGTTTGATCATCTGTTCCGCGGCAAAGCGCGTGCCCAGAATCGCTCCTTTCGTGTTGATGTCGATATGCAGATCGATGTGCTCCAGAGGAAATTGATGGACGAACCCCTGAATGGCGAATCCCGCGATATTCATGCAGACATCCAGCCGCCCCCACGTTTTCACAACCAGGGCAACGGCCTCTTTCCACCCGTCGGCATGACGCACATCCAGCGTGTGAAGGACGACCCGATCCCGATCCCATTTCAGATCGCGGGCACTGTTTTCCAGAGACTCCCGATGAATATCCGTTGCCAGAATGCGATAGTCACGACGCGACAAGACGGTCGTCAGATGCCGTGCAATGCCGCTCCCGCAACCCGTGATCAACGCCACCTGCCCTCGCTCCATAGTCCCCCCTTTCCGTTTTGCGGTCGGACCCCGAGGATCGGAGATCCTGCCCAAAGGCATGACGTCATGATCCCCGGGACCGACACCCGAAAAGAACGGCCGGCGACGGTGTCGGAAACCCGGCTGGTCAAGGGCTGCTGGCGAGCCCCTTCAGGATCATGCGCATCTGCGTCCGGATCAAGGCGGCGATCCCGAAACCGGTGTTTTCCAAAAGTCCCCGCCTGTTGATCGACAAGGCCCCCTCGATGCCGCTCCAGAGGGCGTAGGCGATTTGCCGACGGTCGCCGACGGGCTTCATCTCGCCCTTCCGCATGCCCTCTTCAATCACCGACTGGACGAGGGAGATGGCCCGGGTGAGGGCCTGATCCAGCCGTGACGCCAGCTCTTCCTTGAGTCCCACCCGCTTCCAGCCCAAGTCGCTGAAGGCGAACAGGTCGAAGTACTCCGGATGCTCCAGATAAAACCGGGAAAAGGCGTCGGCCATGTTTTCAAGTTTCTTCAGGGGGGAGGCCTTCTTCCCGCACTCCCGTTCGAGAAACCGGTTGATCATTTGAAAGGACGCCTCGCAGATTTCGGCGTAGATCTCATCGATCCCGCCGAAATAATAGTAGATCGCCCCGGGTGAAAGCGCGGCCGCCTTCGCAATGTCCCGGATGTTCGTCTTGAAATATCCCTTCTTCAGGAACACCGCCGTGGCGGCGCCCAGAATCCGGTCGCGCCTCTCCATCCTTTCCGAATGTCTTCGCTTCGCGACAACCGCCTGCATGAACCCTCCTCCAGAAATTTGAACGCTGTTTGAATAATAAACGACGTTCAGAATGTCAAGTCATTTCCACAATCGTTCCTTTCGCCATGATGACGGGGTGTTCACGCGATTTCCTGAACGACCATATCCATGCCTCGGCGGGAAACGTCCCCGGCAGGCACGGCCCACACCTTCCGCCACGGGGCGGCACCCGACCGTCCGGGCACGCCGCCTCGCGGGAAGCGGGCTGTTTTATTGCACGCAATTTTGTTGGCAATCGCCCCTTTTGCTGGTATGGATTTGGGGCCGCCGACACAGGAAATTCGAACAGCGGGGTCGAACCCGCAAGGAGGGACGAGACATGGCTGAATCGTTTCCGGTCGTCGAAGAGATCCGGGCCCTTTGTCGCCCGCGGTCCGTCGCCGTGGTGGGCGTCCCCCGGGGCCTGAAAACCGGACGGCTCTTTCTGATGGCCCTGCAGGACCAGGGCTTCCCCGGGCCGATCTACCCGATCAATCCCCGGATTGACGAGATCGACGGTCTCAAGGTCTACCCCTCCGTCGCGGCCGTGCCCGGCGAGATCGACCTGGCCATCGTTCTCATCCCCCACCATCAGGTCCTGGACTGCATCCATGACTGCGTCGCCAAACGCGTCCGCGGCGCGGTGCTCTTCACGGCGGGCTACAAGGAGACGGGCACGGCCGAAGGCGCGGCCCTGGAAGCGGAGATCGTCCGCATCGCCCGCGCCGGCGGCATGCGCCTGATCGGGCCGAACGGCATGGGCCTGTACCGCCCGGCCGCCGGCCTGTCCTTCTTCCCGCAGCTCCCCCGCGAGACGGGGCCGGTGGGCCTCATCTCCCACAGCGGCTCGCTCACCAACATCATCGGCCGGATGGGCGCGGAGCGGGGCCTCCGCTTCAGCACCGTGGTCAGCCTGGGAAACGAATGCGACCTTTCCGCCGGGGATTTCCTCGCCTATCTGGGGGAGGATCCGGACACGGAGGTCATCGGCGGCTACATCGAAGGGATCCGCGACGGGACGCGGTTTCTCGCCGCCCTGAAACACGCGTCGCGCCGGAAGCCCGTGATCCTCTGGAAGGTGGGCCTGACACCGGAGGGGGCGAAGGCCGCGGCCTCCCACACCGGCGCCCTGGCCGGTTCCGAAGAGGTCTGGCGGGGCGTCGTCCGGCAGGGCGGCGCGATTCCCGTGGCGGGGTTCGAGACCTGGGTGGACGCCCTGATGGGCTTCGCCCTCATCCGGCCGCCCCGGGGCAGGCGAATCGCCGTCCTGGCCGGTCCCGGCGGCCTGGGGGTTTCCGCCGCGGAGGCCTGCGGACGGGCGGAGCTCACGCTCGCCGTCCTCTCGCCCCAGACCCGGGAGAGGCTCGCCCGGTTCGTCCCCGCGACCGGCACAAGCCTGGGCAATCCGGTCGACGTGGGCATGTCCGCCTCCCTCGACGTCGAGCTCTACATCGAGGCGGCGCGGGCCATCGCCGCCGATCCCGGCGTCGACGCCGTGGCGGTGGCGGGCATCGGCCTGTCCACCGAGGTCAACGCCCGCTACACGGAGGGGATGATCCAGGCGCAGCGGGAGGCGCAAAAACCTTTTCTCATGATCAACGTTCCCGGATTCGACGCCGGCCTGACCCAAACCTTCTGCGAGGCGGGCGTCCCCTTTTTCGCCTCGGCGGAACGGGCCATGACCGTCTACGGGCTCATCGTCCGCTACGACGCCTGGAGACGCGGCCGCGATGAATAACCGCTCGACCCTCCGGATCCTCCTGCTGGTCGGCGCGATCGCCACAGGGGCCTACCTTTTTTACCACTTCGACCTGCACACGGTCTTCCTGGACCGGGCGAGGGTCACGCAGTTCATCCGCTCCTTCGGCCCCTGGTCCGCCCCGATCTTCATCGTCGTTCAGGTCCTCCAGGTCATCCTCGCCCCCGTTCCCGGCGAGGTCACCGGCCTGATCGGCGGCTACCTGTTCGGCCCCGTCCTGGGGACCCTCTACTCGACCGTCGGCCTGGGCGTCGGCTCGTGGCTCGCCTTCCTCCTGGCCCGGACGCTGGGCCTCCCGTTCGTCGAGAAGGTCGTCAAGCGCTCCATCATCGAAAAATACGATCACTTCATGGAGCACCAGGGGACGTTCGTCTCCTTCATCCTCTTCCTCATCCCCGGATTTCCGAAGGACTCCCTCTGCTACATCATCGGGTTGAGCCACATGAAGACGTCCACCTTCGTCGTCATCGCGACGTTCGGCCGTCTTTTCGGAACCCTCGGCCTGTCGGTGGGGGGGAATTTCGCCCGGGGCGGGCAGGGTCTCCTGCTGCTGCTCGCGCTTGGCGCCGTCGGCCTTATCCTGCTTTTGGCCTACGTCTTCCGGGACCGGTGGCTCCGCCTCAAGAAAAGAAAGGGTGAGCACGGGGAGGAAGCGCGATAGACGGATCGCGCCCCCGGGTCTCGCGGAACCCGACGACGCGCCCTCCCGTTACCCGATTTCCACCGGCTGGACCTGCCAGATCTCCCCGCAGTACTCCCGGATCGCCCGGTCCGAGGAGAACTTCCCCATGCGCGCGACGTTCAGGATGCTCATCCGCTGCCACGCGTCCTGATCGAGCCAGGTCCGGCCGACCCGGTCCTGGGCTTCGATGTAGGAGGGGTAGTCCGCGCAGAGCCGGTAGTCGTCCCGCTCGCGGATCGCCCGGGTGAGCGGGCGGAAGAGCTCCCGGTCGCCGCGCGAGAAGACGCCCGCCTCCAGCATCGCGAGCGCCTCGTTGAGGCCGTCGTTCGCCGCGATCGCCCCGCCGGGCTGCCAGCCCTCCTGCCACGAACGCTCCACCTCCGCCGCGGTCAGGCCGAAGAGGAAGAAGTTCTCGGCCCCCACCTCCTCCCGGATCTCGACGTTCGCGCCGTCGAGCGTCCCGATTGTCAGCGCCCCGTTCATCGAGAACTTCATGTTCCCGGTGCCGGAGGCCTCCTTGCCGGCCGTCGAGATCTGCTCGGAGAGGTCGGCCGCCGGGTAGATGCGGTGGGCGGTCTTGACGTTGAAGTTGGGCAGGAAGGCGACCTTCAGGCGCCCGGCCGTCTTCGGATCGGCGTGGATCGTCTCCGCGACGGCATGGATCAGCTTGATGATGAGCTTCGCCATCGCATAGCCCGGCGCCGCCTTGCCGCCGAAGAGGACCGTCCGCGGCGGCCAGTCGCCCGTTTCGCCGCGGCGGATGCGGTTGTAGAGCGTGATCACGTGCAGGACGTTCAGGTGCTGGCGCTTGTATTCGTGGATCCGTTTCACCTGGACGTCGAAGAGCGAATCGGGGTCGGTCGCGATCCCGGTGCGGCTCTCGATCAGTTCCGCCAGCCGCGCTTTGCTGTCGCGGTTGATCGCCCGCCAGCGACCGCGGAAGGCGGCGTCCCCGGCGAAGGACTCCAGCGCCTCAAGGCGGGCCAGGTCCCGCAGCCACGCGGGACCGATCGCCTCGGTGATGAGCGCGGCGAGCGCCGGGTTCGCCAGGGTGACGAAGCGCCGGGGGGTGACGCCATTGGTCACGTTCAGGAATTTTTCCGGGTCGATCCGGTTGAAGTCGTTCAGGACGTGCGTGCGCAGCAGCTCCGTGTGGAGACGGGCGACGCCGTTGATCCGGTGGCTGCCGACACAGGCGAGATGCGCCATCCGGACGTAGCGCTCCCCGCTCTCGTCGATCAGCGAGAGCCGCCGGACGAGGTCCTCTTCGCCCGGATAATCGCGGCGGATCCCGTCGAGGAAGCGGCGGTTGATCTCGTAGACGATCTGAAGGTGGCGCGGCAGGACGCTGCCGAAAAGCGGCACCGGCCACTTTTCGAGGGCCTCCGCGAGCAGGGTGTGGTTCGTGTAGCCGAAGCTCCGGCGCGTGATCTCCCAGGCCTCCTCCCAGCCGATTCCGTAGACGTCCACCAGCAGGCGCATCAGCTCGGCGACGCCGATCGCGGGGTGGGTGTCGTTGAGCTGGATCGCGTATTTTTCGTGGAACCGCGTCAGGTCCGTCTCCCGCTGGAGGAAGATCCGGATCATGTCCTGCAGGGCGCAGGAAACGAAGAGGAACTGCTGCATCAGACGGAGGCGGCGGCCGGCGGCCGGCTCGTCGTTGGGGTACAGGACCTTGGTCAAGTTCTCGGAGCCGATCTTGTCGTGGACGGCGCCGTAATAGTCGCCCACGTTGAACGAGCGCAGGTCGAAGGAGGTGGTCGCCTCCGCCTTGAAGAGGCGCAGCATGATGACCGAGGGCGAGGCGTAGCCGGTGATCATCGTGTCGTAGGCGACGCCGCGGATCAGCCGGTCGGGGATCCAGCGGACGCGGTCGCGGCCGGCGGCGTCGCGGAAGGTCTCCGTCCGGCCGCCGAAGGGGATGTCGTAGGCGATCTCGGGACGCGGGACCTCCCAGGGGTTGCCCTTGCGCAGCCACTGATCCGCCACCTCCTCCTGCCACCCGTCGCGGATCTCCTGGGTGAAGATGCCGAACTCGTAGCGGATGCCGTAGCCGATCGCCGGGATGTTGAGGGTCGCGAGCGAATCGAGGTAACAGGCCGCGAGCCGCCCCAGGCCGCCGTTGCCCAGCCCCGGCTCCTCCTCCTGGTCGACCAGGGTCTGAAAATCGAGCCCCAGCGCCGCCACCGCCTGGCGGACCTCGTCATCCAGGCCGAGGTTGATCAGGTGATTTTCCAGGTGGGGACCCAGGAGGAATTCCGCCGAGAGGTAGCAGACCGTGCGGCTCGCCCGCTCGTAGTAGGTGTGGGCCGTCTTCGCCCACTGGGCGAGCAGCCGGTCGCGGACGGTGTAGGCCACCGCGAGGTAGTAGTCGTTCGGGGTGGCGATGGGGGCGAAGCGCCCCTGGATGCAGACGAGGTTGTCGAGGATGGCCTGCTTGATCCTGGCCACACTGCCGCCGGTTCTGATGCCGGCCTTGCCGCGCGTTCCCGCCGACGTTGCCATGGCTTCCTCCCTCGGGGGCGGACAGGACGATTCCCGGATGGCTTCAGGGTGAGACGGCTTAACCCACGGAGACTCTTGCGCACCGTCGGGATCGGCCCCCCCGGGGTGCGCGAGCGGTTTCATTTTACATAACCCCGTCCGGCCCGGATTGCAAAAGAAAAATGGGGCGCCCCCGCGCCCGGATTCTCATACCGATTGACATCCGGCCGGCCGGCGGTGTATGATTTCAACCCTGCGGGAGCGGCGGGACAGGCACGTTCGGCCGTCGCCCGCCGAAGGTCTTTGCAGCGAGGGGAGCGTATGCCGCTGTACGATTTTGAATGCGAAAAATGCCACCATACCTTCGAGGCCATCCTCCGGATGGACGAACCGTGGGACACCCTGGCCTGCCCCGCCTGCGGCCGGAAAAAAGTACGAAAAAAGGTGATGCCGATCCGGACGAACGCCTGGTCCAGCTTCCTCGACGGCATGGAAAAGCGCGTCAACCCGCACAAATTCAAGTAGGACGACCCGATTCAGAAGATTCACGGTCATATCGGCGGACTGAAGCCGGACCAGCTCCGGCGGATCACGCAGCTCTATCGGCGCCGCCTGCCGCCCCGGCGCGTCGTGACCCATGAACTGGCCCGCGAGCTGACGGAGCTCTCCCGCGAGCTGAACCGTCAGATCGGCCTTCTCGTGAGCCGGCAGGGGGAGGTCGCGGGCGTCATCGTCGGCACCCACCAGCAGATCGTCATCCCCGCCCTGGACAGCTTCCGCGCCGCCTCGACGCGCTTCAAGGGCCTCCGCCTGATCCACACGCACCTGAACGCCGAAGGCCTGACCCACGACGACCTGACCGACCTGGCCCTCCTGCGGCTCGACCTGATCTGTGCCGTGGAGGCGGCCGCGGACGGCCTGCCGGGCATGGCCCACACCGCCCACCTGATCCCGGAGAACCCCGCCGGCGAGTTCTGGCAGCTCCTGCCGCCCGCCCGCCCGTCGGAGCTGGACCTGGATTTCCTGGCCTTCATCCAGGCCCTGGAGGGGGAGTTCCAGAAACAGCAGCGCACCCGGCGGGTGGAGGCCGTGGACCGGGCGCTCCTGGTCCGCGCGGAGACCGACCCCAACGGGGAGCCGGAGGCCTGCCTCGATGAACTGCGCGAACTGGCGCACTCCTGCGGGGTGGAGGTCTTCGACGCCGTCCTGCAGTACCGGGACCGCATGGACCCCCGCTTCGTCATCGGACGGGGGAAGCTGGCCGACGTGGTCATCCGCGCCCTGCAGATCGGCGCCAACCTTCTGATCTTCGATCACGAGCTGACCGCCGCCCAGGCCCGGTCGATCGGCGACTTTACCGAGCTCAAGGTCATCGACCGGACGCAGGTGATCCTGGACATCTTCGCCCAGCGGGCCCACAGCCGGGAGGGGAAGATCCAGGTGGAGCTGGCCCAGCTCAAGTACCGTCTGCCCCGCCTGGTCAAGATGGACGCCGCCCTCTCGCGGCTCACCGGCGGCATCGGGGCGCGGGGGCCGGGGGAGATGAAGCTGGAGATCGACCGGCGGCGTGTCCGGGAGCGGATCCACCGCCTTGAGCAGGACCTCAAGGGGATCGGGAAGGCGCGGAATCAGCGCCGCGTGAGGCGCGAGCGGACGGGGCTGCCCGTCGTCTCCATCGTCGGCTACACGAACGCGGGCAAGTCCACCCTGCTCAACACCCTCACGAAGAGCCGCGTCCTGACCGAGGACCGCCTCTTCGCCACGCTGGACCCGAAGAGCTCCCGCCTGCGCTTCCCCCGGGACACGGAGGCGGTGATCACCGACACGGTCGGCTTCATCCGCGACCTGCCGCCGGACCTCTTTGCCGCCTTCCGCGCGACGCTGGACGAACTGAAGGAGGCGGATTGCCTCCTGCACGTCGTCGACGTCAGCAACCCCCGCTTCGAGAATCAGATCGCCGCGGTGGAGAAGATCCTGGCCGAACTGTCGATGACCGGAAAACCGACCCTGATGGTGCTCAACAAGGCGGACCGCGTCGCCGACCGGGACCGGCTGGCGGCGCTCTCCCAACGTTACGGGGGCGTGGCCGTCTCGGCCCTCGACCCGGGCACCCTTCCCGGGCTCCTCGAAGCGCTGGAGCGCCTGATCGGGCGGCTGTCCCCGCCGGGCGCCGGGATCGAATCGGCGGGCGGATAGGATCGACCGAGGACAAGCGGGACCCTCCGTATGACGGACATCGCCTACACGCCGCTGGGACGCAACGCCCTTGTCACCGGGCTGATCGGCCATGCCGCCGCCCTCCTGGCCGGAATGATGCCAGCGTCCGGCGGGGAGCGCTTCTTCGGCCTTGTCTTTCCCCTCGCCTGCCTCGCCCTCCTCCTGGGCGGCTACGCGGAATTGAGGCGCGGTGGTCGCCGCCCCTGGCGAGACGGGAGGCTCTACGGCATCGCGGCCGCAACCGCGATCCCGGTGCTCGGGCCTTTCGTGGTTCTGGGGCTGCTCTTCGGATTCCAGAGCAGGACGCAGGGCGAACGCATCGGTCCGCTCGGCCTGTTTCCCGCCTTGGCCAGACTGAGGGCGAACGGGCTGGTCCTGTTCCTGTGGATCGTTTTTCTCGTGCTCCTGTTCGCCTTTACCGGCAGCCGGGACGACCCCTATTTCAAGCGGCACCGGGATCGTGCCGTCGGGAACGCGCTGCAATCGCATTCGGATATCGGCCGATACGGGCTTTCCGGACAAACGCCGCAACCGGTCGGCCCGGACGGGGACGCTTGCCGCCCATCGGCGTAGGGCGGAAGGAGGAGGGAAGATGAGAAAATGGCTGACGGCGATCCTCTGGTTCCAGATCGTCTTCTCCGCGGCCGCGGGGCCGGCCGGCGCCGGCCAGGTCACGGTCCACAATCACCATGACCGCGACTGGGATGTCGGCGTCGTCTTCACCCAGAGCGGGGCCGAGGATACCCGGAGCGTCATCGTGGCGCACGGGCGCACGGAGACCGTCGTCAACTGGTACTGGGGCGTCGGCGCCATCAACGCCCAGGAGCTGAGGGCGGACCCGAACCGCCTCTTCCGCCGCTGCGAATACGCCGTGACCGGCATGACGTGGCCCGGCCGGGGCTTTACGCTCACCCTCGGAAGCGACGGAACCTGCACCTTCACGGAGCCGTGATCGCCGCCGGGACAACCCAGCGCCACCCCCTGATCTGTCCCCTGAAAGGCCAACAGAGCGGAGGCGGCAGCCGCGGCGGCGTAGTTCACGCCACACCCGGCTGCATCACCGTCCGGCCGGCCACGCGTGAACGCCCTTCGGAATCCAATTTGATCGTCGGTCGCGCCCTTCATCAACGCAGCCCCAATATCTTCATTCTGTTATTCAGTGTGGTCCGTTTTATGCCCAGCCGCTCCGCGGCGCCTCCCGGCCCCCCGATCCTGCCCCCGGTGATTTCAAGGATGTAACTGATGTAGCGCCGCTGCATCTCATCGAATGTCGGCAGATCATGATAAAGATTGCCGATGGACGTCTTTTCGCCAAGCGGGATGTCGATCGTCAATTGCCCCCCCGTCCACAGGAGGACGGCCCGCTCGATCAGATTTTTAAGTTCCCTTACATTCCCCGGCCAATCATACGCCATCAGCTTCCGTTCATTGTCCGCACTCAGACCGATGCCCGGATGGGCATATCTGGCGGCATACTTGGCGATGTAAAAGCGGGCCAGGCGCGCAATGTCCTCTTTCCGTTGCCGCAGGGGCGGGATCGTCAGGGACATCACGTTGAGCCGGTAATAAAGATCTTCCCTGAACCGGCCGGCAGACACATCTTCCGCCAGATTTCTGTTGGTTGCAGCGACCAGGCGAAAATCGGAGATGACGGGTTTTGTGCCCCCGATACGGAACAGTTTTTTATCCTGCAATAGCCTCAGGAGTTTGACCTGAAGGGATTTAGGTATTTCACCGATTTCATCCAGAAACAATGTCCCCCGGTGGGCGAGTTCGATGCGGCCGATCTTCCGGCTGTCGGCGCCCGTGAAGGCCCCTTTTTCATGACCGAACAGCTCGCTTTCCATCAGTGCTTCCGGAATCGAGGACATCTCGATAATGACGAAAGGCTGTTCACGTCGCGGGCTCTTTTCATGCAGCCGGAGCGCCAGGAGTTCCTTCCCCACGCCCGTTTCACCGAGAATCAAGGTCGTGCTGTCCGAGACGGCGATGCGATCCGCCTGTTCCAGAAGCCTGAGCATCGCCGGACTTTCCGCCACAATTTCATGTAGGCCCGTCTGCGGCAATGGATTGGGGTAATTTGCCGTTCTCTGTTCTCCACGCGGGTTCTGTCTGTAATTTTTCTCCAGGTAGGTCGTCAGCTTCAGGACCATACGGGTAATCTGTGAACGCTCCAGGTGATCGAAACAATCGCTTGTATAGGAATTGTCCTGATAAAGGACGGCTTGCACGCGGCCTCCGATCGTCAGCGGGATACAGAGAACCGCCTTGGGTCTGTTCGACGGGGATTCCGCATTCTCCTCGCGCACGATCTGCATGAAATTTTCTCTGTAGGCCTTGAAAACCAACGCCAGATTGGACCGGAATGCTTGATCGATCACATCTTTTTCGGATAGATTACGGGCTCCGCGAAGTTCGGGGCCGTTTTCGGATGCGGAAGTCCCGAACCAGAAGATCCCCCCCCGTTCCGCACCGAAAAATCGATTGGCCGCCATGACGGCCCGACGTAAAATTTCATCCAGGTTTTCACTGGGCACCAGTCCCTGAATCACATCCATATAGGATTCCAGAATTTTCTCATGCTCTTCGATCGGGATGGCCAGATCGCTTTTGATGACCAGCAGGTGCCTTAAATCATCCGGATAATACACATCGCCATATCCGGAAAACCCCTTCCAGGCCTTTTGCGCCAGGATGCGTGCCTTTTCCTTTTCCCCTCTCCGTAATTCCAATCGTGCCATTTCAACCCAGGTCTTGGCCAACTGGATCGGATCGCCCGATTGCCTGAGATAGGCTTCGCTGGAGGCAAGGTCGGTTGCTATCGTACCGTCATCAGCTCCCTGGTCGATGGCATTTTGGGCCCTGAGCCGCAGTACCACGCCGCGCAGATGAATGTTCGGTTCATGCATCGTTCGGGTCAATTCCCCCGGAAAATTCAACGAGGCAATAGATTTCCCCTGGCAATGATAATCATTTAACATCTCCAGCCACATCGGTGAGGCATATTGTCTGATCAAACCGGAAGATACCCCTTCCAGCAATACCTGTTCGATTCCCTCCCCGGCTTCATTCAGCCGGCCCTCTAAGTAATGATGATAAGACAATCCCCCTCTGGCATGATACTTTGCGAGACCGTTGTCATGAATCACCGCCTCCTGCAACGCGCCGGATAAATGGAAGAAGGCTTCGTCTTTTTTATTCATCATGAGGAGGATGATCCCGAGAACGGCGCGCAGCGTGATGGCCAGGGACCGGGCGGATCTGTCCAGGGCAAGGCGGCGATAGTAATCGACCGTGCCGACGGCCTCATAAAAATGGCCCATAAAAGCCGAACAATAACTCAGCCACATCGGCCCGGAGGGATTGATGGCCGAACGGAACCACGCTTCGGTTTCATAATGGCTGACGGCCATCTCGAAATACTGCTTCGCCGTCGGGAAAATTCCCTGAATGAAATAATAAAGACCGATAAATTCAGAAGCCCTTAAGATAATATCCTCGTCTCCCAGCTTGTCGACTTCCGCTTTGCCGATCTCAAAATATTTGATGGCCTGGAGTCGCTGATCGGCAAAATAACACAGTCGGCCGAGATGCAGGTTAATCAACGCCTGGGAGCGACGGTCTCCGGACCGGTCAGCCGCGGACTGCGCCTTCTCCATCATCATCATCGCGTCATTGAACCCCTTGCCCAGGTTGAAACAGAGGTCCGAAAACTCAAGGCTTGCGGTAATGAATACTTTATCGCTCTCGGTGTCCGGGGGGTGTGAGGAAATGCGGTCCAGGATTTTGCGGAGAGACCGCCGGTTTTTCTCGTGGTCGTCCATACGAATCTCTTTTTTTACGGCAGGATGCTTATTCTGTCCGGTTCCGGCCAGCCTGCGCGCAGGATGCTTCACGGGTGGGTCCATCTCAAACCTCCTATTAGATTTGGTCACCAAACCGCTTTCATGTCAAGACTAAATGACCTGATAAGGTCACATCATGACACTATATTGCCTTGCTGTTTGTCGTCTCATCTCCAGGATTACTTATATCAATGAGTTACAAACATTTATCTTTGGCATGCGCCATGCAACCAACCTATCGTAACATTGAAAATGGAGGAGGAAAAATAAGCATGGAAAATGTCTTCATCATCGGCGTGGGAATGATCCGTTTCAACAAGTATCCGGACAAGACCGTCCGGACCATGGCCGAGGAGGCGACGGCGCTGGTCCTCGAGGACGCGGGCTTGAAGAAGGAAGATCTCGAGGCGGCCTTCTTCTCGAACACCTTCTGGGGGATGTTCGCCAACCAGCACTCCATCCGGGGGGAGGTCATCCTCCGGGGGATGGGGATGGGCAACATCCCCGTGACGAACGTGGAGAACGCCTGCGCCGGAGGCTCCACGGCCCTGCACCTCGCCTTTACGGGCATCCGCGCGGGGATGTACGACTGCGCGCTCGCGCTCGGATCGGAGAAGATCACCCACGAGAACAAGTTCATGTCCCTGTCCGCCTACAGCACCTGCATGGACGTGGAGAATTTCGACAGGCACATCGCCAACCTGATGGAGATCGGCAAGACCTTCACCGTCAAGCTGCCGGAGGACCAATCGGCGCCCGGCGAGGGGCGGAGCATCTTCATGGACGCCTACGCGATGGGGGCCCGCTGGCACATGAGCCGGTTCAACTCCACCCAGCATCAGTTGGCCGTGATCTGCGCCAAGAACCACCTGCACGGCTCGCTCAATCCCCTGGCCCAGTTCCAGAAGCCGATGAGTGTCGAAGAGGTGCTGGCCGACAAATCCGTGGCCTGGCCGCTGACGCGGGCGATGTGCGCGCCGGTCGGCGACGGCGCGGCGGCGGCAATCGTCTGCTCCGAGCGGTACCTGAAGAAGCTCGCCGGCGCGCGGCCTGTCAAGATCCTGGCCTCCGTTTTGGGGACGGGGAGCGACCGGCACATTGATGATCCGGACATCGGCGAACGCCTGGTGAAGCAGGCCTACGAAAAGGCGGGGGTGGGGCCGGAGGCGATCGACCTGGCGGAGCTGCACGACGCGACGTCCTGGGGCGAGCTCCACCAGACGGAAGCGATGGGCTTCTGCCCGATGGGCGAGGGCGGACCCTACGCCGAGTCGGGGGCGACGGCCCTGGGCGGGGCGCGCCCAATCAACACGAGCGGCGGCCTCGAATGCAAGGGCCACCCCATCGGGGCGTCGGGACTTTCACAAATTTACGAGATCGTGACGCAACTGCGGGGGAACGCGGGCAAGCGCCAGGTTGAAGGGGCGAAGATCGGCTTGACCGAAAACGGCGGCGGCAACATCGGCGTCGAGGAGGCCGCGATGTGCATTCATATTCTGGAGAAGCAAAAATAATCCGAAAAATGAAAGCCTGGAAAGGAGAAGGAAATGCTGGAGCAAAGGATGGGGATGGATTCTGTTCAGACGTCTCAGAGTCTCGCGATCAACGCGTTAAAGAAACACCGGGACCGGATTTTTTCCGACCGGGAGGGAGTCACCTTGCTGTATGGCGATATCGAAAAGGCCTCCAACCGGGTGGCCAACGGGATACGCGCCTTAGGCTACGGCCCGAATGACCATATCGCCCTGGTGCTGCCGAACAGCGTCGATTTCGCCGTGGCGGATTTCGGCATCTACAAGTCGGGCGCGGCGCTCGTGCCGATGAACATGATGATCAGTCCCGTCGATGTCGCCTTTAACCTGAAGGACGCCCAGGCCCGAATGGTCTTTGTCGATGTTTCGCTCGCGGAAAAGGTTCTGGCCATGCGGTCCGACCTGCCGGACCTCAAGGAGATTGTTGTCGTCGGCGGCGACTCATCGGACGGTCTGATCGGCTGGGAGGATTTCAAGGCGAAATATCCCGATACCGTGGTTTCCCCGACCGCCCAGGAGGAGGACGATGCGCTGATCATCTATACCGGGGGCACGACGGGCAAACCGAAAGGCGTCGTCCACAGTCAGCGGGGCCTCTTCTTTGATATCCTGGCCCATGTGGTCGAGCTGCCGTTCGTCCCCGACGACAAGATGCTCATCGTGACGCCGATGTCCCACGCCACCGGCTGGCTTTTATTCGCCGGCTGTGTCCGGGGGACGAGCTTCTGCATCGAGAAGAGCTTTGACCTCGTGCGCCTCCTGGAGATCATCGAACAAGAAAAAATCACGATGATGATGATGGTGCCTACGATCATCTACATCTTCCTTGACATCATGAAGACCAAATCCTGCGACATCAGCTCGCTGCGCATCTTGGGCTATGGAGCGGCGCCGATCTCGGATGTGCGCCTGGCCGAAGCGCTCGAGGTGTTCGGGCCGATCTTCTATCAGAAATACGGCCTCGTCGAATGTCCGAACATGATCACGACCCTGTCCGTCGCCGATCATATCAAGGCCCTGAAGAAACCGGCTATCCTCCAGAGCTGCGGGCGGCCGGACGTCATGGCATCCCTGAAAATCGTCGATGAAGCGGGGCAGGAAGTCCCGACGGGGCAGATCGGCGAGATCATCGTCAAGGCCCCCTATGTGATGAGCCACTACCTGAACCAGCCGGAACAAACCGCTGAAACCCTCAAGGACGGATGGCTCTACACCGGAGATATGGGCCGGGTGGACGAGGAGGGCTACGTCTATATCGTCGACCGCAAGCGGGACATGATCATCAGCGGCGGCATGAACGTCTTCCCGGCGGAGGTGGAGGAGCTGATCCGCAAACACCCCCGGGTGAAGGAAGTCTCCGTCATCGGGGTTCCGGACGATTACTGGGGGGAGGCGGTGACGGCGTGCGTCGTACCCGACGGCGAGGTCACCGAGGACGAGATTAAGGCATTCTGCAAGGGCAAAGCCGCCAAGTACGCACAGCCCAAGAGCGTCGTGTTTAAGGATGCCCTCCCGAAAACCATTCTTGGCAAGATCGACAAGAAGAGCTTGCGGGAACCCTTCTGGGAAGGCAAGACCCGCCGGGTGTAACGGCTGATTGGCGTAAGACCGCATTTTAATGAGGGACGGTCCCCGACAACCCCCGGGGGCCGTCCCTCTTAAACGGCGTCCGGCCCGCGCGCGCTTACCGCCTTCTTCGAATGAATGCGGGCGGAGGCGGTATCCAGCCTCTTTTCGGGGAGTCGCCCCTCCCTGCGGGTGTCATGGGTCCGTCTGCCGGACCCCGCCCCGTGTCAGGTTCCCGGGATGCCGTAGAGTTCCTTGAGGACGCCGTCGAAGTAGTCGGGAAGATAGCGGTCCCACAGCTTCACCGGCAGCGTCTCCAGTTCCCGCCGGGGCGAGGCGGCAAAGGCGAATAGGTATTCGAGCAGGTACTCCATGTTCTTGGCCATCGACCCGCGGTACTCGCGGCGCAGGCGCTGCTCGATGATCCGGTCCTCGTGCATGCAGCGCCCGATCTCGCCCTCCAGGGTCTCCTGGTAGTCGGAGACGATGATCTCCAGGTGGACGTCCGGCTCGCCGCCCCGGACGAAGGCCGCGAATTCCCGGGCGGCGTCCTCCGGATTGTCCCCTTTCCGTTTCAGGATCTCGACGACCCCGGCGCTCAGGGGCTCCGCCAGCAGGGCCTCCCGCGGCGGCTGGAGCCGGACGATGTAGTTGACCGCATTGTAATGCCCGGTGTGCTGCTCCTTTTCCAGGACCGAACACCCGTCCATGGACGCGAGCACGGACTCCAGTTCGCCCAGGCGCCCATCCGGCAGGATGAGCTTGAGTCCCGCCACGTCGTTGATGGCCAGCGGCTCGCCGTCCTCGATCGCCTGCCCGTGGCGGAGGTTCGAAAGGAGGCGCGCCTCCGCGCGCAGGAATTCGTCGCGCATGTCCTCCGGCGTCGTCACGAGCTGTCCGGGTTGAATACCCAGCCTCCGGGCGCGGGCCTCGGCCAGTTGATCCGCATGGGCCCGGATGCGGTCGAAGATCCGGTCCGTGATCCGCCGGGCCGCCTTTTCGGCCAGGCGGCGGTCGCGTTTGATCCGCATCGAACCGGCAAAGACCGGTTCGTCCTCCCGGCCGACAAAGACCAGCCAGCCGTGAAACGGGGTCTCGCGAAAATAATGGCCGGGAAAGGCGGTGTAGTCCCGGATCAGCCGATCGATCCGCTCATTGCGGTAAGGCGGACGGGCGGCAAGGCAATCCTTGAGCTCGCCCTTCACCATCGCGGGACGGAAGACCGGTTCCGTTCCGAACAGCCCCTTGCAGAGACGCACGGCGAACTCGCGGAGGTAGCGGGTGATATACGCCTGGTTGAAATGGACGAGCCGGGGGATCCGTGCGGCATCGGCGGGGTGAACGTCGCTGTACATCCAGCGCCGGATGATCTCCAGCAGCTCCTCCCGGTGCAGATAGCTGTTGATCCGGATCATGGCTTCCCCCTTGAGCCCGGAGAACACTCTACACAGATCGGGTCCGTTGCGCAACCCGGGAAATCGGATCGGACGCCCGCGGGTGCGGAAGGTTTTTCGGTATGGACTTGCCCCCGAAAAGTTGGTATGCAGGGACCCATCGTGGCACGGGTTCTTTCTGGGCAACACCCCTCTTTCATGACCTGCCTTAAGGAGGAAAAGGGATGAACGATTACCGGGAGGCGCCAGCGGGAAGAAAGCCCCTGAAACGGGCGTATGTGGCCGTCATGCTGTGGTTCGTCGGACGGGCGCTTCAGGCGGCCGCCCGGGCCGATGCCGAGGTCGGACGGGAGTTCGAGGCCCTGCCGGAGGGGTTCACCTTCGCCATGGGGATCCTGCCCGCGGGCCCCTGGATGATCGTGGGCAAGCGGGCGGGCCGGATTCGCTACCTGGGATGGCGGCCCGAGGGAATCGCCCTCGACCTCACCCTGAAGATCAAGCACCTGGAGGCGGCCATCCTGATGTTCACCTTCCAGGAGAGCACCGCCGTGTCGACCGCCCGCAACCGCATGATCGTGGACGGGGAAGTCCCCCCGGCCTGCGCCATCGTCCGGATCCTTGACATCGTCGAGGTGTACCTCCTGCCGAAGTTCATCGCCCGCCTCGCCGTCAAGCGCTACCCCCGCTGGACCTGGACCCGCAAACTCGCCGGCCGGACCCGGATCTATCTCGGGGCCGTCCTCGGCCGCTGAAAGGAGGGTGCCATGGAGAGCCCGCGTCATTTCGAATTCTTCTGCCCGATCCGGATCTTTTCCGGGAGCCGGGCCCTGGAGCATCTTCCCGGCGAGCTGCGGGCGCTGAACGCCTCCCGGCCGCTCGTCCTCGCCACGCAGGGAGCCGCCGACCGGGGGCTCACGCGGATCCTGGTCAAGGCCTTCGCGGATTCCGGCATGTCCCTCGGGCTCCACGAAGCCGCGCCGGAGTCCCCCGACGCGGCCTGGATCGCCCGGGTGAAGCGGCTCTGCGCGGAGCACCGCCATGACGCCCTCCTCGTGATGGGCGACGGGCCCCTCGTCACGGCCGCCAAGATCCTCAACATCGCCGTCTCGATCGGCCCGGAGGCCGATCTGGCCGCCGCGGCCGGGGACAACCGGCTGACCCGGCCGCTCATGCCCTTCGTCGTGATCCCCACCGGCATCGACTGCGAGGCGGTGGCCTCCTCAACGGTCGCGCTGGGGCCCTGGACCTTCAGCTCCCCGGCGCTGATGGCGGCCCTGGTCGCCCTCGATCCCCGCACGATCCGCCCCGGCGACGCCGGACGCGATGCGGCGGCCCTGTCGGTCGCCCGCGCGCACGCCGCCCGGGTGATCGCGGCGGCGCCCCGTAATCCCGTGGGCGAGGCCTACGCCCGGGCCGGCCTCGCGCTTCTGGACCGGTACGGCGCGAGGGCGGGCAAGGGGAACCGACGGACCCGCTGGGCACTCGCCAACGGCGTCCTCCTGGCGGGGTGCGCCCAGGCCCATGCGGACCCGGCGGAACCGGACGCAGCGGAGGCCGTCGTCTCGGGGGATCCCGCCGCAGCGGACGCGGCCCCTCCCCCCCTGCCCGGCTACTTCGAATTTCTGAACGGCGGGCGGATCGTCGCGGGTCATGACGCCCTGGGGCGGATCCCCGCGATTCTCGCCCAACTGGGCGCGAAAAACCCCCTGATCGTCACCGACCGCGGCGTCGCCGGCGCCGGCCTCATCGACGTTGTCCGGGACGCCCTCCGGGACGCCTTGGCGCTGGAGACGATCGCCGATGACGTCCCCGTGGACTCGGACCTCAAGGCCGTCCGCCGGATCGCCGAGCTCTACCGGCAGCGCCACTGCGACAGCTTCATCGCCATCGGTGGCGGCTCCGTCATGGATACGGCCAAGGGGGTCAACATCGTCGTCTCCGAGAATGCCCGCGACCTGATGGCCTACAGCGGCGTCGGGGCGATCCGCAGCCGCCTGCGGCCCCTGATTGCCGTGCCGACCACCTCCGGCACGGGTTCCGAGGTCACGCAGGCCGCCGTGATCAAGGACCATGAAAAGCATTACAAGATGGCCTTTATCAGCCCGTTCCTGCTGCCCGACGCCGCCGTCCTCGACCCCCGGATGACCCTCACCCTGCCGCCCGCCGTCACCGCGCAGACGGCGATGGACGCCCTGACCCACGCCATGGAGGCCTACACCTGCCTCGCGAAGAACCCCCTGAGCGACGCCTTCGCGCGCGCGGCGGTGGCGCTGATCGGCCGGCACCTGCTGCCCGTCATGAAGAACCCGGCGGATGGGACGGGACGCTTGGCGCTCGCGATCGCCTCCAATCTGGCCGGGGTGGCCTTTTCGAACTCGATGGTGGGGATGGTCCACTGCCTGGGCCACGCGACCGGCTCGGCCTGCGGCGTCCCGCACGGGGTCTGCATGGCGATTCTGCTGCCCTACGGCCTGGAGTACAACCTCCACAAGACCGGACGGTGGACCGCCGAACTCCTCCTGCCCCTGGCCGGCCGCACGGTCTGCGACACCACGCCACCGGAGGCGCGGGCCGCGAAGGTCATCGCCCTCGTGAGGCAGTTGAACCAGGACTTGCATGACGCCTCCCACGGCCAGCATCCCCGCACCCTGAAGGAGGTCGTGGACCGCGGTCTGAACCCGATGATCCCCCGGGAGCGGCTCCCCGAGATCGTCGCGGCGGCCCGTTGCGACGGCGCGATCTTCTACAACCCCGAGGAGATGGACGCCGACGATTTCCGGATGGTCCTGGAGGCCGCCTGGGAGGGCGTTGCCCTCGACCTCTCCCGGATCCGGACGGGCTGACGGCGCGCCACGGGGATCCGTGTGGCCGCGTCGACCGTCGGCATCGAGTCCGGAGACCGCCTCGAAACCGGGTGCGGCATCGAAGCGCCGTCCCGGATCTTGTCCGCATCGGGAATCCGGATCCCGCACGCGCACAGGGGAGACGCGGTCGCGCTGCCCCTGAAAGGCGGGACGGGCCAGATCCCGCGTGCGCAAGGGAGAGGGAAAATGGGCGCTGTCCCTATTTTCTTCAGCGCGGGAGAAACGAACTACAAGAAAAATGGGCGCTGTCCCTATTTTTTTAGAAAGGGAGGACAGGTATGACCGAATATGATGCGGTTGTCATCGGAGCAGGGAACGGGGGCCTGGCCGCCGCCGCGGCCCTGGCGAAGGGCGGGGCGAAGACCCTGCTTCTGGAGCGGCACAACATCCCGGGCGGCTGCGCCACGAGCTTCTGCCGCGGACGCTTCGAGTTCGAGGTCGCCCTCCACCAGTTGAGCGGGCTCGGCACGGAGGCCGCGCCGGGGCCGCTGCGCGCGACCCTGCACGGGCTCGACGTCCTGGACAAGGTCGAGTTCGTTCAGATGGAGAACATGTACCGGATCGCCCTCCCCGGAGCGCTCGACCTCACCCTGCCGACCACGCGCGACGGCGTCGTCCGGGCGCTGGCGGAGCGCTTCCCCGAGGAGGAGGCCGCGATCCGGGCCTTCTTCGACCTCGTGTACGACTACTTCAACCAGTTCATCGCCATCTTTTTCATGAGAGACCCGGAGGTCTCCCGGGAGAAGTATCCGCTCTACTTCAAGTACGCCCTCAAGCCCGCGCAGGAGGTCCTCGACGAGCACTTCCGGGACCCGCTCCTGAAGCTGGCCCTGGGCGCCTACTGGTGCTACATCGGCGTGCCCCCGCGGCAGCTCCCCTTCGGCGACCTGGCCGGAATCCTGTACGCCTATATCGAATTCAAGCCCTGGCACATCAAGGGCGGCTCGCAGGCGCTGTCCAACGCCCTCGTCGACGCCTTCCTCCGGAACGGGGGCGAGGTCCGCTTCAACTGCGCGGCCGCCAAGATCACCGTGGCGGACGGCCGGGTCGCCGGCGTCGTCACTGCGGACGGCGAGGAGATCGCGACGGGCTGCGTCGTCGCCAACGCCTCGACGCTCACCACCTTCACGGAGCTGATCGACCCGAAGGACTGCCCGGCGGCGCCGATCGAGACGATGAGCGGCATGACCGTGGGGCCGTCGGTCGTCTGCCTCTATGTCGGACTCGACTGCCCGCCCGAGGCCCTGGGCATCCGGGAGGAGACGAACTTCCTGTGCACCCACGCGGACATGGAACGCGCCTACGCCCAGTACCGGAGCCTCGACGAGCCCCCGGGAATGGTGCTGCTCACCTGCTTCAACATCTCCAACCCCGAGGCCTCCCCCCCGGGGACCTCGCAGATCGCGATCGTGGACCTGAAGTACGCCGACCCGTGGCTCGCCATTCCGCCGGACCGCTACGCGGCGGAGAAGTACCGCTATGCCGAGGGCCTGATCGCCATCGCCGAGGCCCACTGTCCCGGATTCCGGTCGCACATCGAGGAGATCGAGATTTCCACGCCGCTCACCCACATGCGCTACCTGAACCATCCCGGGGGGGCAATCTACGGATTCGACCAGTACGCCAAGGACAGCAGGATCTTCCAGCCGATCAAGCCGATGCTCCCCGGCCTCTTTCTCGCAGGGGCGTGGGCGGCGGAGGGCGGCTTCCAGCCCACCCTGATGGCCGGGGCCTCGACCGCCCGCGCGGCCCTCAAGCACATCCGCAGAAAGTGAGGTGACGGCATGACTGCAAAAAACTTCCTTCAGGAAATCGACGGCTACGAGGCGCTTCAGCAGGAGATCGCCGTCAGCCGCAAGTACGGCGTCGACTATGTCGGCCGCAAGGGACAGGTGGCGCTCGCCGTCAACCGGCTGCACCCCGCCCGGCTCACCCTCCGGGTGAACGAGATCATCAACGAAACGCCGTCGGCCCGGACGCTCCGGCTCGTGGCCGCCGACGGGGACCTGCCCCCCTTCCAGGCCGGGCAGTACATCAACGTCTTCGTGGAGGCGGGCGGCGTCCGGACCAGCCGGCCCTACAGCCTCTCCTCGTCCCCGCGGCAGCGGGCCTATTACGACATCACCGTCCGGCGGGTCGCGGACGGCTTCGTCTCGGAGCTCCTGCTCGACGGGACCCGCGTGGGGGATGTCCTGACGAGCACCTCCCCGGCGGGGACCTTCCATTTCAACCCCCTGTTTCACAGCACGGACATGGTCTGTCTCGCGGGGGGGAGCGGCATCACCCCCTTCATGAGCATGATCCGCGAGATCGCCTCAGCGGGCCTCGACCGGCGGCTGACGCTCCTGTACGGGAGCCGGAGCGAGGACGACATCATCTTCGCCGACGAACTGCGAAAGATCGCCTCGCAGCACGGAAACATCCGCTACGTCCCGGTCATTTCCGAACCGCGGGCAGGCTGCCGGGAACGAACCGGTTTCCTCACCGCCGAACTCATCCGCGACGTCCTGGGCGGCGTGGAGGGCCGGACCTTCTACCTGTGCGGCCCCGCCGAGATGTATGCCTTCTGCCTGCCCCAGATCGAGAAGCTGGCCATCCCGCGGCGCTGGGTGCGGCGGGAGATGTTCGGACCGCCGAAGCGCGTCGCGGACGATCCGGGCTGGCCGGCGGAGGTCGCCCCCGACCGCGTGTTTAAGGCAGCGATCCGCGGGAAGCGGACGATCCCGGCCCGGGCGGACGAGCCGCTCCTCGTCGCCCTGGAGCGCGCCGGCATCGTCGTCCCGTCCCAGTGCCGGTCCGGCGAGTGCAGCCTCTGCCGCGTGAAGCTCCTGGACGGACGGGTTTTCCAGCCGGCGGGGGTCCTGCTGCGCCAGTCGGACCGCCGGTTCGGCTACATCCACTCCTGCATGGCCTACCCCCTGGAGGACCTGGAGATCATGATCTAGGGACAGGCCCGGGCCGTCGCGGGCCGGCCTCCTGTCGGAAGCGGTTACAGGGGGCGGTTCGGGACGCCCGCGACGGCAAGACGCCGGGAAAGCAGCCCCGGAGCGCCGGACCTGAGCAGGTCCGGCGCTCCGGGGGACCTCGATGCCAGGCTTAAACGGATATCTCGACAGGACCGGCAGGGGTGAAAACGACATGCGGAAGGAAACGACGGAGGGTGGGATTCCGGGCGGTCTGGCCGACGGCCTGTGGATCCTGGGGCACCCCTTCTTCAATCTCTATCTCGTCCGGGGAACGGCGGGCGCGGCCCTGATCGAGGCGGGGGTGTCGGCCACGGCGGACCTCGTGATAGGCCAGCTCGAAACCCTCGGCGTCCGTCCGGATGTCCTGGTCGTCACGCATCCCCACGGCGACCACCTCAACGGCCTGCCGGCCCTGCGGGAGGCGTTCCCCGCCGCGCGGGTGATCGCCGGGCCGGGCGCGGAGGCCTTCTGCGCCCACCCCCGGACCGGGGCGCTCCTGGTCAACGACGACCGCTACATGTCGGCGTTTCTCGCCGCCCGGGGCGTCGCGGTGCGCCGGCCGCCGCTGGCGGCGCCGCCGTCGCTCGCGGGGTCCGAGGTCATGCGCGACGGGGATGTCCTGGACCTGGGCGGGGTGACGCTCCGTTTCCTCGAGGCGAAAGGCCACGCCCCGGGGAATCTCGCCGTCCACATCCCCGAACGCGCGGCCCTGATCGCCTCCGACAGCCTGGGCTACCGCTACCTCGACCGCGGCTTCTTCCCCATCTTCTTCACGGGATTCGCCGACTATCTCGCGACGATCGACCGGATGGCGGCCCTCAAGCCGCGCATCCTGGGGCTCGCGCACCAGGGGGCGCTGACCGGGGAGGCGGCGGACGCGGCCTTCGGCTCCGCCCGCGCGGGCGCCGTCGCCGTGCGGGACCGTCTCCGCCGGGACGAACGGCCCGACGAGGCCATCGTCCGGGGTCTCTTCACCGAATTCTACCGCGAGGAACTCGCCCTCTACTCCGAGGAGAACATCCTGTTGTGCTGCGCTCTCCTGCTGCGCCGCAGCCGGGAAGAATCATGAAGATCGCCATCATCGGCGCCGGTCCCGCCGGCCTCTACGCGGCCCTGGCCGCGGCGGAACGGGGTTTCCGGACGGACCTCTATGAAAAGCGCGCCGTCGGGGAGGGCATCGTCTGCGGGGAGTGCATCTTCGATTCCCTGGGGATCCTGAGCCGGCCCGGACAGGGTCTGCTCCACCCCGTGGAGGAGGTCGTCCTGACGGCCCGCGCCCGCCATACGCTGGCGATCGGCCGCTACCGGAAGCTCTGGATGATGGATCGCAGGAATTGGCAGGAGGGGCTCGCGGAGGCCGCCGCCGCCCGCGGCGTGCGCCTGGAGACGCAGACGAAGATCGACCCGGAGCGCCTCCGGCGGATGCAGGACGAGTACGACGGAATCGTCGACGCGAGCGGCGCGCCCTCGGTCACCTCCCGGGCGTACGGGTTCTCCGGCCGCTATCTCGAAGACGGCCTCGCGGCCTATCAGGCGGTTCTGCGGGGCGACTTCACTGACGTCTGGCCCCGGATCGCGGTTCGCTTCCTCCCCGAACTGCCCCCGGAACGCCAGCCGGGCTACGCCTGGATCTTCCCGAAGGATGCCCACCGGGCCAACTGCGGCGTCGTCTGCACGATGCGGGGTTCCCGCCGCGGCGGAATACCGGACCTAAAGACGCTGCTGGCGGACTTCCTCAGGTCGGAGGGCCTGGCGGGGGCGGAGATTCTGAAGACCGGCGGCGGCCTCGGCCCCGGATGGATCCTACCCCGGCTGACTTACGGCCGGATCCTCCTGGCGGGGGATGCGGCGGGGCTGACCTCGCCCCTGCACGGCGGCGGCATCGACCTGGCCTGCCTGAGCGGCGTCCTGGCCGTCGAGGCCCTCGCGGACGGCGCGCCCGGGATCGAACGCTACCGGCCGCGACTGATGGGGTACGTCCGGCGGAAGCTCGCCGTCGAGGCCCTGGCCATCCGGAAGATGCGGACGCTCGACTTCGACGCCTTCGATGCCCTGCTCGGCGGCGTTTGCTCCCGGAGCAACCTCCGCCGCGCCGCCACCGCCCTGCGCCACCCGGCGCTTGCCCTCGCCACCCTGAAGTGGCTGCTCCACCGGGAGACGGCCCCCGCCGGCCTCATGGAACGGGCTTGAACGCCGAACGCGCCTGAAAAAGGCGTATAACCGGCATCCGCTTAAGACCGGCGGCCGACCGTCCGAGACGCCGACCGGGCCGCCCGCCGCTATTTGTACGCCGCTTCGATCAGGTCTTCGTACTTCTTGAGGACGACGCGGCGCTTGAGCTTCATCGTCTGGGTCAGCGTCCCGTTCTCCAGGGAAAAGCCCTCGGTCAGGAGGATGACCTTCTTCGGAATTTCGTAGCCGCCGAACTTTCCCTTCAGGCCGTCCTGGATCTCCCGGGTGATCATCTCCCGCACGTCGTCCCGCGCGATCAGGGCCTTGACGTCCGTCGGCAGGCCGTGCGCCTCCGCGAACCGCTCCAGCGCGAAGAAGCTCGGAACGACCAGCGCGATCGTGTACAGCCGGTTCTCGCCGTACACCATGACGTTGTCGATCGAGGGCAGGAGCATGATGTCCTCCTCGAGGGCCGCGGGGAAGACGAACTTCCCGTTCTCCAGCTTGAACTGCTCCTTGATCCGGCCGGTGATGAAGAGGAAGCCGTCCTTGTCTAGGCGGCCGCGGTCGCCGGTGCGTATGCCGCCGTCCTCCGTCATGACCTCCTTCGTCTGCTCGGGCTTGTTGTGGTAACCCTTCATCACGTTCGGTCCGTAGCAGACGATTTCACCGTCCTGGGCCCCCTCTTCCACAACCGACGAATCGATGACGACCCGGACCTGCTCGATGGGCTTGCCGACGCTGCCGATCCGCCAGGCGGCCGGGCCGTTGACGGCGATGGCCGGCGAAGTCTCCGTCATGCCGTAACAGTCGTAGACCGGGATCCCGAGGTCGAGGAAGAACAGGAGGATCTCCATGTTCATCATGGCGCTTGCCGTCATCGCGGCGCGCAGCCGACCGCCGAAGCGTTCGCGGATCTTCGCGAAGACGACCCGGTCGGCGATCCGGAATTTGAGGTTGGTGAGAAAATCCGGCCGCCCCTTCTCGGCCAGCGCCCGCCGTTTCTTGCCGGCCTCGACCCCCATCACAAAGAGCTTCCGTGCGAGTCCGCCGGTGGCGTCCATCTTCGTCCAGAGCCCCTCGTAGATCTTGTTGAAGACCCTCGGCACGGCGACGATGAAGGTCGGGCGGGTTTTGGCCATGTCTCCGGCCAGGGTCGCGGTGCTCCCCATCAGGGCGATCGAGGCCCCGATCTGCAGGAAGGTGTGCATCTCCCCCTGGCCGTAGGTGTGGGCCCAGGGCAGGATGGACAGCACGCGGTCGTTCTCGTCATAGCCCGGATAGCGTTTGACGCGGCAATGGGAATTGTGGGTCCAGTTGCCGTGGGACAGGAGCACCCCCTTGGGGTCTCCCGTCGTGCCGGAGGTGTAGATCAGCGTGGCGATGTCGTCGGCCGCGGGCCGGACCGCGGGCACCGGGTGTTTCTCGCCCGTTTTTTCCAGCGCCGCCATCGTATCCGGCCCCTCGCCCTCGATCAGGACGATCTCCTTCAACGTGTCGATCCGGGCGGGAAATTCCCGGACCTGCTCCAGGATGGCGGGTTTCGAGACGAACAGGACCTTGATCCCGCTGTCCCGGACGATGTACTCCCAGACATGGAGGAGCTCCTGCTCGTACATGGGCACGAAGCGGGCGTTCAGGCCGTGGGTGGCGAAGGAGGCCGCGGCCCACTCCACCCGGTTGTTCGCGATGATGCCGACCATATCGCCTTTTCCGACGCCGATCGCGGCGAGCCCGCCGCGCAGGTTGTTCACGCGGCGTCCGAAATCACGGTAGGTGATCCATTCGTACTCCCCCTCGGGCGTCCGTGTGCCGAACAGGGGCCGGTCGGGAAAGCGCGCCACGCTGTCCTCCAGAAATCCGATCAAATTGTCCGGTTCGTCGAGCTTGTATTGCATGCCTTTTCCTCCTACACGAAATCGATGCGACCGGAACGGTGCGCCGCCCTGCGGAGGGTCCGTCCGGTCCGCCGTCGAGACGCCGGCGGGATCCGGGAAACGCGCACCCCCGTCCTGACCGCCGGTCATCCTCTTGCCGCCGCTCGCATACGATAATGCGGTATAAATGTCAAGAAATATTGATTATGCTGGATTTTGCTGACTTTATTTATGCGGGAATACCTGGCCGAAAGGGGACTCCTTCACGCCGAACGCATCGGCGCGGAAGATGCCGGAATCTTCCGCCGCTCCCCCGCTTGGACGGTGCGTCGCGCGTTCAGTAAGGCTCGGCACCGCCGGGGACGAAAAAGTGGCACGGAAACAGAAAGGGGTCCGCATTCCCCGCGGGAGGTTCCGGGTGCACCCGGTCAGGATAGACGCGGAACCGGGACGCGGATCGTCAGTCCTTAAGCGCGGGTTTGGCCTGCAGGACCCAGTAGGAGATCGCGGCCATGAGTTTGCGGGGCGTCAGCCGCAGGAGCAGGGTGTGGATCAGGCGGTTCTGCCAGCCCGTGATGCACAGGGCCTTGCCGCGCTTGAAGGCGCGGTAGCCGATGCGGGCCGTCTCCTCCGCCGTCCGGACGCCGGAGACGTCGAACCACCAGAGCCGCCGGGGGAAGCCCTCCCCGTGGATCATCGGGGTGTCCGTGTACGACGGGTTCAGGGTCGAGACCGTCACGCCCGTCCCGCGCAGCTCCTCGTGGACCGCCTCGCTCAGGCTCTGGACAAAGGCCTTCGTCGCCCCGTAGACGGCGTGGTGGCAGGAGGGCTGGAAGGCGGAGACGGACGAGACGTTCCAGATCCGCCCCTCTCCGCGCGCCACCATGTCGGCGAGAAACAGGTGCATCAGCTTCATGTGGGCCAGAACGTTGACCTGGACGGTCTCGACCTGTTTTTCGAGCGAGAGGGCGGCGAACGACCCGTACCAGAGAACGCCGGCGTTGTTGACAAAGACGTCGACGGGTCGCCCGATCCCGCGGACGGCGGCATGGAAACGTTCCGGTCCGTCCGGAAGCGCGAGATCAACGGGGAAGGTCCATGTCCGGATCGCATGGGCCCGTTCGAGTTCCTGCGCCCACGCCTTCAAGTCCGCGGCCTCCTCCGGCCGCGACCCCAGGTACAGGTGCGCCCCCTCCCGGGCAAAGCAGGCGGAAATCGCCTTCCCGATCCCCGACGACGCCCCGGTGATCACGACGCACCGGTCCCTCACCTCAAATCTCCCCATCTCCCCCTCACTTTACCTGTTCGAACATGTGCATGCCCCTGGCGGCCTCCCCGGCGCCGATGTCGCCGCCACCGGTCCGCGCGCCGCCCCGACCCCGTTCCGCCCCTCACCTTCTGAAAGGCAAACCCTCCAACCCCTCAGTTTTTGTCGGGTACCATACCTCGAGACCTTTGTGCAATCTCGAAATCCCTTCCATGGATGCGCCCGGCGGGGATCCTTCGACGGAAGGCCGGAAGGGCCCGCCTCGCCCCGGGACCCGGATTCCGGGCCGTCGGAGAGGCGCGGCAGCCGGGAGTCGAAGCCGGCTTGAAAAAGGGGCCGGCCTCTGCTAAAGACGCGTCATGGATGCCCGTCCGCTTTCCGATTATACCCTGGTGCGCAGCCCGCGGCGATGGAAAACCATCTCCCTCCAGGTCCTCCCCGACGGCACGGTCCTCGTGCAGGCCCCCCGCCACACCCCGAAGCGGGAGATCGAGGATTTCTTCTGGAAGAAGCAGCCCTGGCTCGCCCGGAAGCGCCGGGAACAGGCGGCGCGGCGGCCGCACGCCAGGCGCATCGCCGCCGGAGAAACCTTTCCCTACCTGGGCGTCCCGTACCCCCTGGAGATCGTCCCCCCGTCGGAGCGGACGGAACCGCTGGTTTTCACGGGCACGAAATTCGTGCTGCACGAAACCGCCGTCCGCGGCGGCAAGGCACTCTTCATCCGCTGGTACCGGCGTCAGGCCATGACATACCTGACGGGCCGGGTGGCGGTTTTCTCCCTGCGCCTAGGCGTCCTGCCCCGCGGTATCCGGATCGGTCAGGCAAGACACCGCTGGGGGTCCTGCTCGCCCGAGAACCGCCTGTCCTTTCCCTGGCGTCTGATCATGGCCCCCCCGGACGTCATCGATTACGTCGTGGTTCACGAACTGGCGCACATCCGCGAAAAAAGTCATGCCCCGGCCTTCTGGGCGCTCGTCGACTGCGCCACCCCCCGGCACCGGGAGCACCGGCGCTGGCTGAAGGACCACGACCACCTGCTGTCCCTGTAGGTCGAATGAATTCTTGACACAGGAATAACGTCCCGCTATAATTCGTCAAATCACATTCAGGAAAGGCATGACCGTGGCCAGAAAAAGCGAGTCCGACATTCGGACCGCCGGACCGGGGGGCATCGATATCTCATTTCTCAAGGAACTGGACCAAAAGGTCAACGTCCCCGCAGGGCTGTTTCCCCTGGTCTTCGCCATGAATCCCTCCATGATGGCCGTGACCACCGCTGAAGGTCAATATCTGGAAGTCAACCGGGCCTTTTGCGAGGCGACGGGCTATACCCGCGATGAGCTGCTCGGCCAAAACTCCATGCAGCTCGGGGAATGGAAAGAGGAACAACGCCAGGAGATCCTCACTTCCCTTTCGACAGTCGGCAAGGTCCGCAACAAGGAGATCTATTGGCGAAACAAGTCCGGGAATGTCCATTGTTGCATCCTGTCGGCCGAGGTCGTCGAATTCGAAGGAGAACCATTGGTCTTGAGCGCCCTCCATGACATCACGAAACGCAAGCAGATGGAGGATGAGCTTCGGAAAAGCAAGGATTCCCTGGCCCTGCAGGCCGAAAAACTCGAGGCCCTCAATACGGCCCTCAAGGTCCTTCTGGACCAGCAGGAGCAGAATCAGCGCCTGACGTCCGCGCGGCTCAAATCCAACATGCAGGAACTCATCACCCCTTACCTGGAGAGACTGAAGGACGGACAGATGGCGCCGATGGATCGGGTTTCCCTGAGCGTCCTGGAATCCAACCTTATGGACATCTCCTCGGACTTCGTGTACAACCTCGCCTCCTGCTATCCCAACCTTACGCCCAAGGAGATCCAGGTCGCCAATCTGGTCAAGGAAGGGAAGTCCTCAGGCGAGATCGCGCACGTGATGGGCGTCTCGCTGGGCACGGTGAACGCCCACCGCAACAACCTCCGCAGGAAGATGAAACTGGGCAAGGGCGGCGCGAACCTCCGCTCGCACCTGCTGGCGATGAAATAGCGCTCGCGGGCGGGCCGGCGGCAAGGCGGCGGCGCCCCCCCGGCAGCAAACGTCCCGAAACCTCGACTCCATGTAAAAAGGGGCCGTTTCCCGACTTCACGGGAAACGGCCCCTCGACGTTTTGGCTCCCCAGCGCGGACTCGAACCACGGACATGCTGGTTAACAGCCAGCCGCTCTACCGACTGAGCTACTGGGGAACGTCTGTTTCAGGGCCTCGGATCGGCCCCTTCGCCCACCGCAACGCACCGGTTCGGGCCCGGCCGTCGTCTATCGGCAGCTCATGCAGGTCTTCAGACGGCTCATGGGCACGCCCGTCCTGGCGCTGATGTATTTCAACTGATCCTCTGGGGCGAACGGGCGACCGCAGACCTGACAGGTCGCCATCTTGAAGGCCTTGTCCCAGATGATCCGCTTGTCCCCGGTGGTTTCCATCTTCACATGACCCGTCGGACAGACGTAGGCGCAGGACCCGCAGCCGATGCAGGCGTTCGCGTCGAAGGCGATCCGCGGCTCGTCCACATCGCGGCCGAGGCCCCGGTCCTCGAAGGACAGGGCGGCGACCCCGACGATCTCCCGGCAGGTCCGCGTGCACAGGCCGCAGAGGACGCATTCCCTGGCATCCGCCGCCTCCGCGGCGACCGTGATCCCCAGCTTCTCCGCCAGATCCCGCACGGCCCGGGTCGCGGGATACCGGTAGTACAGCAAGGAGGCGGCCAGCTTCCGGCCCGCGATCGCCCGCTCGGAATCCGTCCGGACCTCCATCCCCTGGGCGACCGGCGTGTTGCAGGCCGTGGCGAGTTCCCATTTGCCGTTGACCTTCACCTCCACGGTGCACAGGCGGCAGGCCCCGAAGGGGGACAGTTCGTCGTGCTGACAGAGCGTGGGCAGGTCGATGTTGCGTGCCCGGATATGGGAGAGGAGGGTCGACCCCTCCTGGGCCTTCACCTTCCGTCCATCTAACGTGATTTCGATCATAGCCTGTTCCTCGATTGCGGGTTTCTCCCCCCGGCAACGCTCCGGACGGGTTCATTGTCGTCAAGAATCCTTCACTCCGGGAGGCCGCCCAACGCGGAGGCCGGCCCCTTCCCGGATCCTATGCCCAGACCATCAGGCGGTAGCAGCGCAGGCAGCGATTGGCCTCGCGGATCGCCGCCGCGGCGTCGAAGCCGCCCTCGACCTCGTCGAAACCCGCGATGCGGGTCTTCGCCGGCAGGAGCGCCGCTTCCACGGACGCCGCCGGACTCACGAAGCCCTTCGTGCGCTGGGCGCGCGTGTCGATCCCCGCGAACGGGCGCTCCGCCGCCGGGGTTTCGCCCTGCAGGTAGAGCTCGATGCTCCGCGCCGCGCGGTTGCCCATGTCCAGGGCCTCGATCAGGGTGGCGGGTCCGGTGACGCAGTCGCCGCCGGCGAACACCCCGTCGAGATTCGTCTGGAGCGTGACCGCGTCGACCGCCACGGTATTGCCCTTCGCCACCGCCAGGCCCTCCGTTCCGGCCACCGCCGGCAGGGCGGGGTTCTGGCCGATGGCGGGGACGATCATCTCTGTCTTCACGCTGAACTCCGACCCCTTGACGGGGACGGGACGACGGCGGCCGCTCGCATCGGGCTCGCCGAGTTTCATCTTGATGCATTCGATCGCCGTCACCTTCCCGTTCTTCGCGACGACCTTCAGGGGGGCGGCGAGGAAGCGGATCTTCACGCCCTCCTCCTGGGCCTCGGCGATCTCCTCGGCGCGGGCGGGCATTTCGGCCAGCGACCGGCGGTAGAGGATCTCCACCTCCCCGAACCCCAGGCGGAGGCAGGTGCGGGCGCAGTCGATGGCCACGTTGCCGCCGCCGATGATGACGACCTTGCGGCGCGGGGCGATCTTCTGCCCCAGGCTGATCCGCCGCAGGAACTCGACCCCTTCCATGAAGCCGTCGTAGCCCGCATCCTCGCCCTCGGCGCCGATCGCGTTGCCCGCGTGCGCCCCGACGGCGATGAAGACGGCCGCGTAGCCGGCCTTCCTGAGCTTCACCGGGTCGATGCGGTCCACCGCTTCGTTGAGGCGGATCTCCACGCCCAGGCGCCGGATCAGGTCGATCTCGTAGTTCAGGATGTCCTTGGGCAGCCGGTAATCGGGAATCCCCACCGCCGCCATGCCGCCGGCATGGGACAGGGATTCGAAGAGGGTCACGCCGTAGCCCAGCAGGCGCAGATGGTATGCCGCCGCGAGCCCCGCCGGTCCGGCGCCGATCACGGCGACCTTTTCCTTCTTCATCGCCGCCGGGGCCGCCAGGGGCGTCCCGCCCGCCTTCAGATCGGCGTCCGCCGCCGCCCGCTTGAGCAGACGGATGGCGAGGGATTGATCCAGGTCCTTGCGGACGCAGGCGTCCTCGCAGGGATGCGTGCAGACCCGCCCCGTCACGCCGGGGAGGATGCACCGTTCGCGGATCAGGTTCAGGGATTCGCGGAAGCGTCCGTTGCGGATCAGTTCGATGTAGCCGGGGATGTCGAGGGTCGCCGGACAGGCCTCCATGCAGGGCGCCGTCACGGCCACGCGGTAGGTCTTCGCGTCTGTCTTGCCCGCCGACGCCGCCGGATTCGCGAAATCCGCCCGGAAATACTTCAGGGCGTCGCCCACGGGGTTGAGCGCGGCCGCGCGGCCGAAATTGCACTTGGCGTTCGCCGCAACCCCCCGGACGATCTGTTCCATCTCGTCCAGATCCGCCTTCGTGCCCTTGCCGGCCGCTCGCGCCTTGAGGAGGTCGAGCATGCGGTCGATGCCGATGAGGCAGACGGAGCATTCGCCGCAGGACAGCTTCCTCGCCTCCTCGAGATAGGCCACCGTCAGGGAAACGAGGTCGACACTCGGGTCCGCGACGACGATCCCGTTCCAGCCCATGAGGGCGGCGACCGCGCCCCCGTCGATCGTCAATGGCGCTTCGACCGCGGCGGCCCTGGCCGGCCTGCCCTTCCGGTTATCGATCACCTTGCCGCCCCAACTGCTAAAGGATACTGTCTTCATGCCTTGTTCACCTTTGTTTCGGATCGGTTTTGCGGTCTTCATTCCGTCCACGAGAGGGAATGTTCCACCTTGTTCATGAGCTTCCGGTATTCCAGGTTCACCCGGCGCTGGATGGTCCGGATCTCGTCGGGCGTCAGGTGCCGGAACCGGCCCTGGGCCTTGATGTAATCCGTCACGGGACGGAGCGGATCGGGCGTCTCCACGGTCAGGCGATACACGCCGTTCTCCACCTCGTACAGCGGGAAAACCCCTGTCTCCACGGCGAGCCGGCCCAGCTTGATGCACTCCTCCGATTTGGCCCGCCAGCCGGTGGGGCAGACGGACAGGCAGTGGATGTAGGCCGGCCCCTGGATCGCCCGGGCCTTCTTGACCTTGTTCATGAAGTCAATGGGGTAGCTCGGCGAGGCCGTTGCAACGTAGGGGATGTTGTGGGCCACCATGATTTCGGGCACGTTTTTCTTCCAGGTCTTGTTGCCGATGCTGGCCTTGCCCGCCGGGGCGGTGGTCGTCGAGGCCCCGAAGGGGGTCGCGCTCGAACGCTGGATCCCCGTGTTCATGTAGGCCTCGTTGTCGAAGCAGACGTAGAGCATGTCGTGCCCCCGCTCCATGGCCCCGGAAAGGGCCTGGAGGCCGATGTCCACCGTGCCGCCGTCGCCGCCGATGGTCACGGTCTTGATGTAGCGGTCGGGATTCACGCCCTTGCGCCGGAGGACCTTGAGCCCCGCCTCCACGCCGGCGCCCACGGCCGCCGCGCAGGGAAAGGCGACGTGGATCCACGGCAGGGTCCAGGCGGTCGCCGGATAGGGGGTCGCGATCACCTCCATGCAGCCCGTGGCGTTGGCGATCACGGTATCCTTGCCCAGGGCCTTGCACATGAGGCGGATGGCCAGGGCTTCCCCGCACCCCTGGCAGGCGCGGTGGCCGGAGCAGAAAAACTCCTCCTTGTCCACCAGCTTCGGGGCGTAGATCTCGAAGTTCTCCACGATCGATATCGGTTTTGCCGTACTCATCATCCCCTCACTCCATAGAATTCATAGATGCCCCTGGACTTGCCCGCCTGACGGAACATCTGTTTGAAGTCGTTCACGGTGACGTCGCGGCCGCCCAGCCCGATGAGCACGTTCTCGATGGCCGGCCGTTCGGCCTCCGCGTACAGGGCGGACCGGACCTCCGCCGCCAGCGGGCCGCCGGGGCCGCCCAGGGAACAGCACCGGTCGGTGACGATCAGGGTCTTGACGCCGCGCACCGCCTTTTTCATCTCCTCGAACGGAAAGGGCCGCCAGAGCTTCAGCTTCAGGAGCCCCACGGGAACGCCCTCCCGGCGGAGTTCGTCCACGGCGATCTCAGCCGTCTCGCCCATGGAGCCCATGGTCATCATCACCACGTCGGCCCCCTTCGTCTTGTAGGCCTCGATCGGTTCGTACCGGCGGCCGAACTGCTTTTCCCATTCCTTCCAGACCTTGAGGATCACCTTTTTGGAATCGACCAGGGCCTGGTCGCGGGCCTTGGTGGCCTCCGTGAAGATGTCCGGCATGCCCAGCGCTCCCATCGTGACGGGATGGTCCGGGTGCAGGGCCGCGTAGGGCTTTCGCCGCGGGAGGAACCGGTCCACCTCCTTCTCGTCGGGGAGGAAGAGCGCCTCGACCATGTGCGTGAGCTGGAACCCGTCCAGGTTGACGTTGATGGGCAGCTGCACCGCCGGGTCCTCGGCGATCTTGAAGGCCTGGATGATCATGTCCACCGCTTCCTGGCCGTTGGCGGCGAAGAGAGACAGCCAGCCCAGATCCCGCATGGTCATGATGTCGCTGTGATCGTTCCAGATGTTGATGGGGCCGGAGATCGCCCGGTTGCCGATCGCCATGACGACGGGCAGCCGCATGGACGAAACGATGCCCAGGACCTCGTACATGTAGAGCAGTCCCTGGGAGCTCGTCGCCGTGAAGGCCCGGGCCCCCGTGCCGGAGGCGCCGGCGCAGGCGCTCATGGCGGAGTGTTCGGATTCGACGCAGATGAACTCCGCGTCCAGCCGGCCTTCGGCCACGATGTCGGAGAGGTGCTCGGGGATATGCGTGTTCGGGGTGATGGGATAGGCCGCGATCACGTCGGGCCGGCACAGGGCGACCGCTTCCGCGGTGGCAAGGGCGATTTCCATACCAATGCGTTTCGACATGCCTTATCCCTCCTCAACCATGGTAATCGCGCCCGGCCAGCATTCGTGGGCGCATATCCCGCATCCCTTGCAGTAATCCAGGTCCGCGGCGAAGTAGCCCTGGGCATCCTCCTTCACGCATGCCTCCGGGCAGAAGATGTAGCAGATGCCGCACTTGATGCATTTGGCGTTGTCCCAGACGGGCCGCTGGGCCCGCCAGCTGCCGGTATGATACTCCCGGCTGTTCCCGCCCTCGAAGATCATGCAGCCCGGGGTGACTTCCTGCCAGGTTTCTGGCCATTTTTTCTGTGCCATGTGGATACCTCGATCTCAATAGGACTAGTGGATTTTGACCTCGTCGTAGGCCCGCTGCAACGCCTTCTGGTTGCGGGGGGCGATGCGGCCGAACCGGTGCTCCAGGGGCGCCGCCACGGACGCGAGCTTCACCACCTTCGTCGCCTTGATCAGGGCCCCCAGCATGGTGGTGTTCGTGATGGGCGTGCCGAGCTCCTGCACGGCGATTGTGGAGGCGTCCACCGTGGCGAGCCGGCCCTTGTAGTTCAGGGCCTTCCGGATCTGCTCGGCCGTGCGTGACGTATTGACGACGAGCACCCCGTCCGGTTTCAGGCCGTCCGTCACGTTCACGAGGCCGATCAGGCTCTCGTCCAGGACCACGACCACGTCCGGGCTGGCGATCACGCAGCGCCGCCGGATGCGCTTCTCGTCCACCCGGTTGAAGGCCGCGACCGGCGCCCCCCGCCGTTCCGGACCGAAGCTGGGAAATCCCTGGGCAAACCTTCCCTCTCCGATCGCGGCCAAGGCCAGCAGTTCGACCGACGTCACCGCCCCCTGACCGCCTCTCCCATGCCATCTGACTTCTAACATTGGCTTTTCTCCCCGATTGGAATCCTGCAACTCATAAACAGAGGCCCCATCCTTGGGTCCCCCCGCCAGGCGGGAAGGAGGGTGGGGTCTGCCTGTATTTCCGACAACGCATTCATGGACACGCCCGATAATAAGGGTTGTTCGCTATTATATTCTTTTCCGCTTGTCAACGGATATTTGCGGCCCGGGAAACCGGGACCGGACGCATGGGATGTGCCCAACGGGCGGTGAAGGATCATCCGTCTGCGAGGCGGGAGAAGAGGTCTCCGCCGCGGGTGTCGTTGACGACGACGACGGGCAGGTCGACGATCTCGAGGCGCCGCACCGCCTCCGGCCCCAGATCCTCATAGGCGACGACCTCCGCCCGCTGCACGCATTTCGCCGTGAGGGCGGCGATCCCGCCGATGGCGCCGAAATAGACGGCGCGATGCCGGGCGATGGCCCGGACGACGTCCCCGGACCGGCGACCCTTGCCGATCATGCCCCTCAGCCCCCGCTCGAGGAGCAGGGGCGTGAACGGATCCATCCGGTAGCTCGTCGTGGGACCGATGGCGCCGATCGGCCTCCCCGGCGGTGCCGGCGACGGACCGGCGTAGAAGATCACCGCCCCGTCGAGATCGAACGGCGGCGCATCGCCCCGTGCCAGGGCCGCGGCGATGCGCTGGTGCGCGGCGTCGCGGGCCGTGTAGACCACCCCGCCGATCAGGAGCCGGTCCCCGACCTTCAGGTCTTCGCAGATCTCCGGCGCGAGGGGGGCGGCGATGCGGCGGGGCAGGTTTTTCATCAACACGTTGAAATTCAAGGTCCGATCCCCTGTCAAAGGATGGCGGTCCGGTGCCGGGCCGCGTGACACTGGAGGTTGACGGCCACCGGCAGACACGCGATGTGGCAGGGGCGCATCTCGATGTGGACCGCGAGCGCCGTGACCTCGCCCCCGTAGCCCTGGGGTCCGATGCCGAGGCGGTTGATCTCTTCGAGCAGCGCCGCTTCCATCGCCGCCAGGCGCGCGTCGGTGGGGTGGGGCCGGCCGACCGGGCGCAGGAGGGCCTGCTTCGCGAGGACCGGTGCCTGGTCAAGCGATCCGCCGATGCCCACGCCGACGATCACGGGCGGGCAGGGGTTCGGCCCGGCCTGCCGCACCCGGTCGAGTACGTGCGCCCGGATGCCCGCCTCGCCCGCGGCCGGCACGAGCATGGTCACGCTGCTCATGTTTTCGCTTCCGCCACCCTTCGGCAGGACCGTGATCCGCAGACGGTCGCCGGGAACGATTTCCGTGTGGAGAATGGCGGGGGTGTTGTCGCCCGTATTGAGGCGGGTCAGGGGATCGCAGACCGAGGCCCGGAGGAACCCGTCCCGGTAAGCCTGCCGCACGCCCTGCTGAACGGCCGTTTCGAGATCGCCCCCCACGATGTGGAGGTCCTGGCCGATTTCGAGAAAGACCACGGCCAGTCCGGTGTCCTGGCACAGGGGCATCCCCTCCTCGTGGGCCACCCGGGCGTTTTCCAGGATACGTTCCAGAACATACCGCCCCAGGCCGTTGGTCTCCCGCTCGCCGGCCCCTTCCAGCGCGGCCAGGACGTCGGCCGGGAGGACCGTGTTCGCGGTCAGGAACAGCTCCCGCACCGTTTCGGTGACGCACCGGGCGGAAAGGTCTCGCGCTGTCGTCATGAGGGGTCCCACCTCTCCGGGGCTACATTCCCCGGCGGAACTCGATGGACCGGGCCAGGGTCATCCGGTCCGTGTACTTGAGGTCGCCGCCCACGGGGACGCCCTGGGCGATCCGGGTGACGGACACCCCCTGGTCCTTCACCAGGCGGGTGATGAGCAGGGCCGTCGCCTCCCCCTGGACGCTGGGATTCGTGGCGATGATGAGTTCCCGGACGCCGTTGCCCTGAACGCGCTTCAGGAGCTCCTGGAGGCGCAGCTGTTCGGGACCGACCCCGTCGAGGGGCGCCAGCACCCCGTGGAGAACGTGGTAGGTCCCCCGAAAGCTGCCGCTCTGTTCGACGGCCATCAGGGAATCCGGCTCCTCGACCACGCAGATCTGCCCCCGGTCCCGGGAGCCGTCGCGACAGATGTCGCACTGCTCCCCCTCGGCCAGATTGAAGCAGACCGGGCAGAGGTGGATCTTCTCCTTCACCTCGACGATGCTCTCGGCAAGCCGCCGGGCGTCCTCGGCCGGGACCCGGAGGATATGGGTCGCCAGGCGGGTGGCCGTCCGCTCGCCGATCCCCGGCAGGCGCGACAGCTCGCGGATGAGTTTCTGAATGGGCAGGGCATAACCGGTCATGGCATCCCCCTCACGTCAGTCCGGGGATGTTCAGGCCGCCCGTGAGTTTCATCATCTCCGACTGGGCCATCTCCTGGGCCTTGCGGACCCCCTCGTTGACCGCCGCCAGGATCAGGTCCTGGAGCATCTCCACGTCCTCGGCATTGACCACGTCCCGTTCGATCTTGAGGGAGACGAGCTCGCCCTTGCCGCTGACCGTCACGGTCACCATTCCGCCGCCGGACGTGGCGGTGACGGTCTTCTGTTCCATCTCCGCCTGGAGCTGGCCCATGCGCTCCTGGAGCTTTTTGGCCTGTTTCATGATGTTACCGATGTTGTGTGACAATGAACCGACCTCCTTGATGTCTTGACGTCGTCCGCCCCGAGATCATCCGTCCGAATGGCGGATGATGACCTCCTGGATCATGGCCCCCGGAAAGACGTCCAGGGCCTTCTTCACGAGCGGATGGTCGAGCGCCTGCCGTTTCAGGTCGCCGTTCTTCCCGTTCCGGGTGGAGCCGTTGCCGTTCGCCGCCGCGGCGGGGCCGTTGTTCGCGACGATCTCGATCCGCACCTGCAGGGAATCCAGGCGGAAGAAGGCGCGGGCGATTTCCTCCAGCCGCTTCTTCTCCTCGGGCCCCAGGAGGAACGCATACTCCTTCGGCATGGCGATCTTGATCTCGTTGCCGCTCCGGTCGAGGAGCCGGCCCTTTTCGATCTTGCTGCCCAGGGGAAAGCTCGTCTGTCGGACGAAGGCCTTGAACCCTTCCCAGTCGTCCGGCGCGGGATCCGGGGCGGCCGGGTCTTCCCGGCGCTCCGGTCCGGCCGCGGGGGCCGCCGGTTCCCGCACCGCCCGCGCCGCCGGGGGCGCCGGCCCGTCATAGGCCGGGGAGGCCGCGGGCCGGCCTTCCCGGGACGCCGGCGGGGCGCCCGCCAGGCGCCGTTCGATGCCCTCCATCCGGTCGAGGATCACGTCGATCGGCAGGAGCGGCTCGAGATAGGCCATCCGCACGAGGGCCGCCTCCAGGTTGATCCGGGGGTCGCGGCTCCGGCGCACGGCCTCTTCCTCGGCGAGCAGGATGTCGAGCAGGCGCTGCAGGGTCTCGCGAGACACCTCTCCGGCCAGGGCCTTCAGGTGCGCCAGATCCGCGTCGGAGACCTCGATCAAACCCGGGGCGTCGCCCGCGATCTTCGTCATCAGGAGGTTCCGGAAATGGACGAGGAGCATCTGGTAGAACACCTTCATGTCCAGGCCGGCGAAGTAGCCCTCCTCGACGATCTTCAGGCAGCGGGCCGCATCACGGGCGACGATCGCCCGGGAGAGATCGAGGACGAAGCGCCGGTCGGTCAGGCCGAGAAGCGTCTCGATGTCCCCGTCGGCGATGGTCGCCCCCCCGTAGGAAATGACCTGATCGAAGATGCTCTGCGCGTCCCGGAGGCTCCCGTCTCCCGCTTCCGCGATCCAGGTGAGCCCCGTATCGCTGATCGCGATCCCCTCCGCCGCGGCGATCGCCTTCAGGCTGGACGCGATCGCCTTCAGGGAAATCCGCCGGAAATCGAAGCACTGGCAGCGGGACAGGATGGTGGCCGGCACCTTGTGGGTCTCCGTCGTGGCGAACATGAAGATCACGTGGGGCGGAGGCTCCTCCAGGGTCTTCAGGAGGGCGTTGAAGGCCTCCCGGGTGAGCATGTGGACCTCGTCGATGATGTAGATCTTGTAACGGCAGGATGCGGGAGAGAACCGGACGTTCTCCCTGAGCTCCCGGATTTCGTCGATCCCCCGGTTGGAGGCCCCGTCGATTTCGCGGACATCGAGGGCGATGCCGTCGGTGATCTCTCTGCAGTTGACGCAGGTGTTGCAGGGGGTGTCCGTCGGACCGGTCTCGCAGTTCAAGGCCTTGGCCATGATCCGGGCGACCGAGGTCTTCCCGACCCCGCGCGGACCGCTGAAGATGAAGGCGTGGGCGATCCGGCGGTGGAGAATGGCGTTCTTCAGCGTCTGGACGACATGCTCCTGCCCGAGGACGTCCTCGAAGATCTGCGGCCGCCATTTTCGGGCCAGGACCCGGTATTCCGCACCCATCGTTTCCCCGTTCTGCTTGGATTAAAGACGGCCGGGTTACCCGCGGCACACAACGGGGATTGTTACCGCTGCTTCCTTCCGGACCTGACGGGGTTCACAACCCGCTGTTGCACGGGACCCGGCCATCAAACGGCGACAACGCCCGGCGGGCCGCTGTCGATATGTCTGGCGGAGAGAGCGGGATTCGAACCCGCGGTACACCTTTGTGGGCATACACACGATTTCCAGTCGTGCCCTTTCGGCCTCTCAGGCATCTCTCCGGCGGGGTATTCCTGGCGGAGAGAGGGGGATTCGAACCCCCGTGGGAGCTTTGTGGCCCCCAAATCGATTTCGAGTCGATCCCGTTACGACCACTTCGGTATCTCTCCGCAATCACCCGGCATCTCTCGAGTGAGCGGCGGAGTCTACCCTCTTTTCGCGGAAAAATCCACTCAAAAGTTCGGCGCAGGCCGCCGCACGCACGCCGCCGGTCACGGCCACCCGGTGGTTCAGACGGGCATCCTCGAGCAGGCGGTACAGGGACACCGCCGCGCCGCCCTTGGGATCGGCGGCCCCGAAAACGAGGCGCGCGATCCGGGCCTGGAGGAGCATGCCGGCGCACATGATGCAGGGCTCCAGGGTCACGTAGAGCGTCGTCCCGGGGAGCCGGTAGTTGCCCGCCGTCGATGCCGCCGCCCGAACGGCCAGGACCTCCGCATGCGCGGTCGGGTCTTGGAGAGCGAGCGGCCGGTTGTGCGCCCGGGCGAGGACCGCCCCGTCCCGCACCAGGACCGCCCCGACGGGGACTTCCCCCGCCGCTCCCGCCCGCCGTGCCTCTTCCAGCGCCAGGTCCATCATGCGCTCGTCCAGAGTTTCCGTCATCGGGCGCCTCCGCCTACCGAAACGTCAGCAGGACGAGTCGGCTCCCGGACAGGGTGAGCCGCGTCATCTTGACATCGAAGATCCGCGACTTCGCCGGGACATCGAGAAATTCCAGGCTGAACGTCTGGGATTGCCCCATCCAGGCCTGCCGCAGCTCCCAGGCGAAATCGTCCCGGTACGCGGGTTGGATCAACTCCTGCCAACCTTGACCGATCAGCCGGTCCTGGGCTTTTCCCAGGAGTTCCATGAGCTTTTCCGAAACACCCTCGATCCGGCCCTCGTAATTCAGCAGCAACCCCATTTCCTCCTGGAAGAGATGTCTCTTCAGATGGTCCTTCTCGTCCCGCATTCGGGCATAGGCCATCCCCAGCTGTCGGTTGGCCTCCTCAAGCTGGCTGTTCACGGACTTCAAGGCCGCTTCCGCCCGCTGTCGGGCGGTGACGTCGAGGACGAGGACGATGGCGAAAGCCGCGGATGCCGGACCGTTGCGACGCTCCTTGAGGGAAACGATCCGCAGCCGGACCTGGATCGTCTTCCCGAGCCGCGGATCGTCCAGTTCCGTCACGAGCGTCTCGCCGGCTCGGATCCTGCCCAGGGACGCCTTCAAAAACGACACCAGGCCGCATCCGGATTCGGAACAGCCGGGATGGAGGATCTCGTGCAGGGGCCGGCCGATCGCCGCCGTCACCGATCCCAGGGACCAGTCCTCTACGGTCCGGTTGGCCCTCACCACCCGTCCCTGATCGTCCACCAGGAAGATCAGCCCCTCCAGGGAATCCACGGAGCCTTCCCACTCGATCTTGGCCTGTTCGATCGCTTCGACACTCCGCCGATAGGCGCTCCGGAGTTCCTTTTCCCGGGTGATGTCCCGACCGACGGCCTGGCACTCCAGGAAGCGGCCCCCGGCGTCGAAGATGGCCCGCGCATTCCACAGCAGCCAGCGCGCCCGGCCGTCGGGAAAGGCGATGCGGTGTTCGTTGTCGGGCAGATCCGGCGCTGCCGGCGTCAGGACGCGCAATTGCAGCAGGATCCGTTCATAGTCGTCCGCGGGGATCAGGGTGCGGAGGCTCGCTCCGGTCAGTTCGTCCCGCGGTTTGCCGACCAGCCGGCAGAAGGCGTCGTTGACGAAGGTGATCGTTCCGTCCGCCCGGAAGCGGCCGATGAATTCCGACTGGAGTTCGATGATCGCCCGGTAGCGGGCCGATTCGGTTTCGAGCTTCCCCTGTGTTTCTTCCAGGGCCTCGAGCGTGCGGTTGACGGCCGCCGCCAGTCCCGCCACCTCGTCCCGGCCCTGGAATGAAATCCGCTCGGAGAAGGCACCGTGCTCGCCGATCCTCATGATCTCTCCGGCGAGACTCGCGAGGGGGCGCAGGACGAATCTTTCCAGAAGGACAACGCCGGTCAGGCCGACGAGAAGCAGGGGCACGATCAGATCGCGGTGCGAACTGAGCCACAGGATCACGATCAGGCCGAGCAGGGTCAGCCCGACAATGATCAGGATCTTTCTGCGTAGCGTCATGGATCTTTTCTCCGGTGCGTGATGGTCGGGCGGTTCCTCAGCGGACGGGTGCTGTGTACAACGGCCTCTCCCGATAATCAAGGGGAATCCGCGTGCATTTCCCGTTGATTCCTGCCCCATCTCTGCTATAGTTCCCGCACCTCAACGGAGCGGGCCCATGACCTCCAAAAAATTCCTCATACTGGCCATCCTGGCGTCGATCTTTGCCCATGCGGTCGTCCTGTCGCTCACGGGATTCATCGACATGAACGGGGAACGCCGGGACCCGAAACCGCTCACGGTCAGCCTGAAGGAACCGGAGAAGGCAACGGAGGAACCGGCGGCGAAACCGCCCGCTGCGGCCGCCGCTCCCGCGAAGCCGGCGGCCCTTCCCCCCGTTCCGCAGGAGGACACCGTCGCCCTGGAGAACCCGGACAGCCCCTACACGCCCTATCTGCTCAAGGTCAAGTACCGGATCAACCGGCGCTGGACCTATCCACCCGAAGCCGCCTCCCGCGGCCACGAAGGGGAGACCGTGGTCCGTTTTTCCATCGCCGCGAACGGCAGCCTCGCCGGGGCGGACGTGGTGACCTCCGCCGGCTCGGAACTGCTCGACCGCGCCGCCCTGGACGTCATCCGGATCTCCTCGCCGTTCGGGCCCCTCCCCCGGCCGTTCCGGCTCGACCGGCTCAATATCGTCGCCCGCTTTCAATACCGTCTGAAGGAATGATACCGCTTCCCCAGGCCCCGCGAGCCCTCTGGTCGTTGACAGCCGCCCGCGTTTACCGTAAGATCTCGCGGAGCCCGGAACCCGGGGCGGCCTTTGCGCCCCGCGCTCCGGGTGCGTGTGAAAGGAAAGGGACATGCCCGACGGAAACCCCGCGAACCGGACGATCGAGATCCTCATCGCCATCAATACCGCCCTGACCAATCTGCGCCTCTATCCGCCCACGAGCGCCATGATCCAGAACACCCTGGAAAGGCTTCATCGAACCCTCGGGCAGGTTCTGGAAGAAGACGGGGAGGTGGTTTTCGCCGAAGCGGAAAAAACCCTCCTCGTCAACGGCGCGCCCCTGGGTCCGAAAGACCAGGAACGGCCTCAGGTCACCGCCTTTCTCCAGCTCCTGATGAACGCCGGCATCCGCAATCTCACCCTCTCCCGGGGGCTGGAGAGGGACGAACTCCTGGCCTTTCTGCAGATCCTGTCGGAAAGGCCGGAGCTGCCGGCGGGCCACGGCTGGCTCCGGAAAACCCTGGAGGCGAAGGGCATCGCGCACATCCGTCTGGGCGAGAAGGTCTACGTCGTCACGGACGGGGATCGGCCGGTTCCCGCGGACAGCGGGACGAGAGACAATCCGCTCGTTCGGTATCTCCTCGGCGCGGAGTGCGGCGCGTCGCTCGATCCGGATCGGATCCGGGAGTTAGCCCGCGATCCCGAAAGGATCGCGAAGGTCCTGCAGGCCGGCATCGCGCAGATCGCCTCCGGACAGGAATCGCATCCGAAGGGGCAATTTTCGGACCGCCTCGCGGCCATGATGCGGATGCTGGGTGAGACGGCCGCACCGGAAGAAGCGGAAGCCCTCTCGCTCCTGATCGCCCGGACCGTGGTCCACCTGGACGCCGGGGTCATCCAAGCCCTCCTGTCCCGCAGCACGGAAAGCGATTTTGAACAGCGCCTCTTCCAACACGTCCGCGACCTGCTGGACCGCAGCCTCCCTCCGGCGGGGGCGGAGAGCCTCCCGGACCAAGGGGCGCCTTCGGGGGATCCCGCTCCCGCGGGGGCGTCAGCCGATGCCGATCTCCCGCCGGGGGCAAGGGCGTGGGGGGCGCGGAATGCGGGGATCTTCGAGCGACAGGTTGCGGCCCTGGAGACGATGATCAAGCGCCACGGACAGGGCGAACCGATCCCCTCGGCCGACGGGGACCCCGCGGCCACCCCCGTCGCTCCAGACGGCACGGTCGACGCCCCTCCCGACGTCCCTCCCGCCGGCTCCCCCGTCGCGACGGCTCCCGCCGCTGCCCCGCCCGAGGCGTCCCCTGTGGAACGGATTGCGCTGCTTTATGCCCGCGGGGACAGCGCGCGGGCCGGCGAGATCCTCGACGAGGTGTTCTCGAACCTGGCAAGCCGGGAGGCGACCGTCCGCGATCGGGCGGCGGAAGATCTGTCCCGGATTCTTCCGGGGCTCCTCTCCGGAAATCGTTACGAACCGGTCGTCCGGAATCTGGAAAAGCTCACCGCGTGGATCGGAAGGGAAACCGCCGCCACCGCCGCCTACGTGAAGCTCTGCCGACAGTTGGGGGAACTGGGGCAGGGATTGATCCGGGAACGACGATTCAGCCCCTGCCGCTTGATCGTGAAGGTCTTCCATCAGATTCACACCGGCGCGCTGGAGCGAAACGACACGATCCAGCAGCTGGCGGAAGACGTCATGCGGGACCTCTCGCAGCCGGACCTGATCGACATCCTGTTCAAGATGTTCCAGACCCAGGATCATCAGCAGAGCAGCAAGGCCGGCGGCCTGCTCGAAAGCGACGAGGCCGGCCGTCTCCTCGTCCGCATGGAACCGGCCGCGGAGCACTTCCTGGAACTGCTCCAGAAGAGCGAAAGCGCGGATGAACGCATCCGGATCATGAACCTCGTCAACGACATGGGGACCCTGGCCCTTTCCGCGGTTCTCACGAACATCCGTCAGGACGGGGTGTGGTACTACCAGCGGAACCTGGCGCGGCTCCTGGGCCGGATCGGCCGGGACATCCACGTCCGGGCCCTGCAGCCGCTGCTCCTACACGCCGACCGGCGCGTTCAGAAGGAGACGCTGAAAAGTATCAACGGCATCGGCGGCGACGAGCGGGGTCCGCTCCTGACGGAGACCCTTCCCCAGGCGAAGGAAGCGCTCCAGCTCGACATCGTTCCCCTGCTGGGCAGTCTGCGCCATCCGCCGGCCGTGCCCGTCTTGATCGATCTCCTGAAGGCGAAACCCGTCAAGTCCTCGGCGGCCAGGGAAGAGCTGGAAGAAAAGATCTGCGCGGCCCTGGGGGCCATCGGCGAGGAATCCGCCCTGCCGGCGCTGACATCCATCCAGCGCCAGATCGGAATCCTGAGCCTCCGGGCCTACGGCCCGCGGGTGAAGGCGGCCGCGGGCAGGGCCATTGCGGAAATCGGAAGGAAGCGGAAGCGTGACGGCGGCCCCGGCAAGCGGTGACCGCGCGGCCACGGCCCCCTCAGGCGTATCCCAGGTCCGCCAGGCGATCCTCGTCCATGCCGAGAAAATGGGCGACCTCGTGCACGACGGTGATCTCGATCTCACGCTCCAGCTCCGCGAGGGTTTCGCACATTTCCTCGAGCGGCTCCTGAAAGACGAAGATCGTGTCCGGGTACTGGACGGGCGAAAAGCTGGAACGCTCGAGCAGGGATTCTCCCCAGTAGAGGCCGAGGGGCGGGTCGTCCGCGGTCATCCCGACCGCATCGAGCATTTCCTGCGTCGGCCGCTTCCGGACGGCGACGACGACGTTCTCCATCAGATCCCGGATCTCCGCCGGAATACGGTCCACCGCACGCGCGACGGCCCGATCGAACGCTTTTGCACTCATTTTCATTCCGACCGCCCCCCCGAAGCCTGACACGAGGCTTCCCCCACTTTCGCCCGCAGACCGTGGAGGCCCGTTCCGGCGAGGACGGCGGCAAAGACGATCCGCAGTCCGGCGTCGGGGAACAGGTGGGCCAGCTGGGCGCCGCCCGCGGCCCCCAGGAGGATGCCCGGGACCAGGCCCTTGAGAACGCCGGCATCAGCGCGCCCGAAGCCCCGGTAGCACCACGCGCCGACGGCGGCAACCGGAACCATGGCGACGAGCGCGCTCCCCTGCGCCGGGTGCTGTCCGTAGCCCAAGATGAGGACCATCGCCGCGATCATGACGGCCCCGCCGCCGATGCCGAGCAGACCGGACAGAAATCCCGTGATCAATCCCGTCGTCGCCAGGACGCCGGCCTTGAACCCGATGGAGACAGCCCCCATCGCGGGATGCAGGAAGGGCTTGAGGAGCATCAGGGCAGAGATCGCGATGAGAAACGCGCTGAAGAGACGCCGGAGGCTCCGTTCCGGCAGACGGTTGCAGGACCGTGCGCCGACCCAGGCCGTCAGCAGGGCGGGCAGGGCGAGCAGGGCGGCGGCCGTCCAGTCGACGGACCGGTTGGCGCCATAGGCGGCGGCCCCGGCCAGCCCGGTGAACATCAAGGCGAGCAGGCTGGTCCCCTGCGCCCGGTGCTGGGAGAATCCGAGCCAGCCGGTCAGCATGGGGATCATCACCACGCCGCCTCCCAGGCCGACCAGCGCGCCAAGCGCGCCGGCCAGTATCCCAATCCCAAAATTCATGTCCGTTCATCCCCCGGCACGTTTTTCCCTCTGCCCCCGGCCAGGTCAAGACATCTTGACCGTGGGCCGCCCGGGCGATCCCCCGGCGCCATCGGGAAGCGCCCCGTCAGTCTCTCCGCGCCGCGAGGGCCAGGCGGACCTCCTCCGCCACAAGACCTTCCTCCCGACTCAAATGGCCCTCCAGGGTCTGGCGGGCCGGACCGCCGCCGATCCGGCCCAGGGCCCAGGCGGCCATCGCCCGGACCCGCGCATCGTCATTCCCCGCCAGGGCGGCCGTCAGGTCGCCGACGTACCGGTCGTCGCGGCTGTTCCCCATCGCCCGGGCCGTGTTCATGTGCCAGCGCCAGAGGTCGCGCTCGGACATGTAGAACATGTGCGGCCAGACGCGGGCGAGGAAATATGCCTTGTCCATGGCCAGCAGCCGGGAGAGGTCGAAGGCGTCCGCCCGGGCGGCGACGCGCGCGTTGACGTGCCGCTCCTTTGCCATCCACGGGATGTTCCGCGGGCAGACGTTCTGGCAGCGGTCGCAACCGTAGACCCAGAGGCCCATGGGCTCCCGCAGTTCGCGGGGCGTGAGCCCCTCGCCGTAGTACGTCAGATAGGAAATGCAGCGGCGCGGATCGAGCCGGTTGGGTCCGCGGATCGCCCCCGTGGGGCAGGCGGCGATGCAGGCGTTGCGGCACCAGTCGGGACAGCCCACGGAGACGGTGGGCGGATCGGGGTCGAAGGCCCGGTCGGTGACAAGCACCAGGGGCAGGACCCACGAACTCCGCCCGGCGGCCCGGCGGGCGTAGAGGAAGTTGTTCTTGCCGAAGTCGCCCACGCCGGCCCGGGCGGCCGCCAGGCGCTGGGGGAGGTGGAAGGGGACCTTGGAGGCGATGCCGTCCTCCCGGAGGAAGGCGCGGAAGCGGGCCAGCCGCTTCGACATCCCGTCCTTCGTCACCCGGTCGTCGTCGAGGTAGCAGCGGCCGAAGTGCCCCTCCAGGGCGTGGGGATAGGCCTCTTCCAGGTAACTCTCCAGAAGGATGATCAGGGATTTCGCCTCCGGCAGGATCGTGCGGGGATCGGCGCCGGCCGTCAGGTCGAGCCCCGCGGCCGCGGTCCAGGCGTAGGCCTCGCGCCGCTCCCGAAGGATCTCGAGCTGGGAGTCGAACGGCTCCGCCGTCGCGAATCCGATGTCGCAAAACCCCAGCTCCCGCGCCCGGTCGATCAGTTCCCGCTTCGTCCGCATTCCCCTCCCCCCGGCCCACAGTCCGTTCTCCCGCGCCGGACCCTTCTGCCCGCGCAAAACGGCACGCGGTCCGCCCTCTCCGGCTCCCGTCGGACATGCCATTGTTCCATACCCCGGCCGATTGGGAAAAGCAAGACGCGATCCCAGGTTGCCAAATTTCCTTTGACATGCGGGCTTTACTTGTTTTACAGTGCGCGCATTCAGAAACAGGATGCTGGCATGATCCGCCCCAAGGGAGCCGCTCCATGGGAAAGTCCGCCGGAGTTCAAAACGATGTTTCCACCCTCTTGAGTCCCGTCCCGACCGTCAAACCGTTTTTCCAGGATCAACGAAGGGGAAGCCCCCGCGTCCGGAACGTCCGGGCAGGGGCTTCCTGCACCGAACCGTAAAATGCATGGCTTCAGAAAGGAGGTAAGAACGTGACTACCCTGATTGTCTTGGTCGGTTTAGCGATTTATGTCCTCCTCTATTTCCTGTACGGGAAAAAACTGGAGCGGGATGTGGTGGGGGCGACCGACGCCAACGAGGCGCCGTCGTCCCGGCTGTACGACGGCGTCGACTACATCCCCGCACGCAAGGCCGTCCTGTTCGGTCATCATTTTTCCTCCATCGCCGGAGCGGCGCCCATCATCGGACCGGCGCTCGCCATGGCCTACGGCTGGGTGCCGGGGCTTCTCTGGGTCTGGTTCGGCAACGTTTTCATCGGGGCCGTCCATGACTACCTCGCCCTTATGGCGTCCGTCCGCTACGACGGCCGGTCGATCCAGTTCGTGGCCTCGGACCTCATGGGGAAGAGAACGGGAACCGCCTTCTACTGGCTCGTCTTCTTCCTGCTGATCCTCGTCGTGGCGGCCTTCAGCGCTGTCATCGGCGGCATGTTCGTGAAGACGCCCGCCATCGCCTCCGCCTACGTCTGGTCGATCATCGCGGCCCTCATCCTGGGCGTCCTCATCTACCGGGTGAAGATGAACTTCACCCTGGCGAGCGTCATCGGCGTCGTTCTGCTCGCCATCGCCATCTTCCTCGGCGTCAAGTTCCCCATGCCGGCGACCTACGAAACGTGGATGTACGTCCTGTTCTTCTACATCATCATCGCCGCCGCCATCCCCGTGAACGTCCTGCTGCAGCCGAGGGACTACCAGAACTCCTTCCTGCTGTACGCCGGACTCATTCTGGGGCTTCTCGCGGCGGTCTTCGCCTTCCGGGGGTTCGAGGTCCCCGCCTTCACAAGCTTCTCCCCCATCCTCACGGGCGACAAGCCGACCCCCTTCTGGCCGGCGATCCCGCTGATCATCGCTTGCGGGTCCCTGTCGGGGTTCCACTCCCTGGTGGCCTCGGGAACGACCTCCAAGCAGCTCACCAAGGAAAGCGACGCCCTCCTCATCGGTTACGGCGCCATGTTCACCGAGGGGTTCCTGTCGACGATCGTCGTGGTGGCCATCGCGGGGTTCGGGTTCACGGCCCTGCAGACGGCGGCGGCGGAGAAGGGCATCGAGTTCACCCTGACCGCCTCCACCTGGGCCGCCCAGTTCACGCCCCTGTCCACGAAGCTCGGGCTTTCCCAGGCAAACCTCTTTGTCCAGTCCTACGCCGACATGGTGGCCGCCACGTGGCTGTCGGTGATCCCCACCCAGTACGTGAAGGTTCTGGCCGGGATGTGGGTCGCCGCCTTCGCCCTGACGACCCTTGACACGACGAACCGGCTGGCCCGCTACTGCGTCTCCGAGATGGCGCTCCCCCTCAAGGGGACGGCGTCGGGACTCTACAATTTTCTCACGAACCGCTGGATCGCCTCGCTCATCCCGGCCTTCATCGGGATCTACCTGGCCTACAGCAAGAACTTCACCATCCTCTGGCCCTCCTTCGGCGCGGCAAACCAGTTGATCGCCTCCATCGCCCTGATGACCGGGGCATGCTGGGTCCATACGAAGCTTCAGTCCAGATTCTGCCATGTGGCCGTCATCCCCGCCTGGATCCTGTGGGTGACGGTCACCGCCGCCCTGGTGTGGTTCATGTGGGTTCCCCTGCCGGCGAACATCGCCAACTCGCCCGTCCAGGGTTGGACCGTCATGGGTATTTCGATCGTCATGCTCATTATGAATTTCATTTTCATCGTCGATTTCGTGAAGAAGTACTACCGTGAACAAGTTTAGTCCAAATGAACGCACGGCGCGGCGCGGGGGACCCCGAAGATCCCGCGCCGCGTCTTTTGCCCGGCGATGGATGCGTGCATGAAATTATCCCCGATTTCGCTCCTGCGGGAATTTCTGATCCGGCTTGGCGACCATCACCGGGAAAGCGCCGCGGCACTGACCGCCGTGGAAGCAAGGGAGCTGGAAAACATTTTCGCCCTCCTCGTCCTCGGATCCTTCATCGGCCTGCCGGCCCCCCCGACGTTTTTGGCCGTGGAGCTCCTGCCTTTCATGGAACGGGAGATCCGAATCCTGAACATCCGGGCGGAGGACGCCGGGGACATGCTCGCCGAAATGTGCGGCATGCTGGGAATCGACGGATGAAGTTCCTGTTCTTTACGGGAAAGGGGGGGGTGGGAAAGTCCACCGTCGCCGCCGCCTGGGGCCGGCAGATCTCCCGGCAGGCCCGGGTCCTCGTCCAGTCCCTCGACCCGGCCCACAACCTCGGAGACATTTTCGGCGTCACGGCGGACAGCGGCAGGAAAAAGATCTCGGAAACCCTGACGATCGAGGAGGTGGATCTCAGGAAGCTGTCCCGGGAGTATCTCGAACGGGAAACCCGGGTCCTCGGGGAGACCTACCGCTATCTCCAGGTGCTCAACCTGGACAACTACTTTTCCGTCCTCAAGTACTCGCCGGGAATCGAGGAGTATGCCCTCCTCACGAGCATCGAGCGAACCCTGAACGCCCAAACCGGCTTCGACTACGTGATTTTCGACACCCCGCCGACGGGGCTCACCCTCCGGTTCCTCGCCCTCCCCAGCGTGACCCTCACCTGGATCGACCGGCTGATCCGCATCCGGGAGACGATTCTCGAAAAGCGCTACACGATCGGAAAGATCCGCAGGCCTATGAAGGCAGGGGAAACCCCGGCGGAAGAGAGATTGGCATACGATCCCGGAGAGGATGCGATCCTGGAGCGGCTCCGCGCCCTCCGGGAGAATTACAACCGGCTGAACGGCCTCCTGCGGGGGGCGGATTGCAGCGTGGTTCTCGTGTTCAACCCCGACCTTCTTTCCCTCCGGGAATCCTGCCGGCTCGCGGAGGGTCTCGCGGAGCTTCGCCTGCCGCTCCGCCTGCTGGTGAACAACAAGGTCACGGAGCGGAACCGGGAGACGGCGGAGCGGGTCGAGCAGGCCCTGCGGAAAGCGGCGCCCGGCGTTCCCGTGGAACGGGTGCCCCTTTCGGAGGCCCTTTACGAGGGGAGAGAGACGGTCCTCTACCGGATCGAGAACGACATCGGGGAGCGGTTCTGAACATGTTCGAGCGCGAATACATCCTGCGGGAACCCTTGTTCTATCTGTTCGTCGTCACCACGATCCTCCTGACGGTGGGGTATTTCCAGGGTCGGAGAAGAAACCGGAGGATTTTCCTCGACGCCTTCCAGGCCCTGGTGGACACGGTGAATCCCGATGACCAGACCTACACGACCATCGGCGGCGTCGTGGGGTATCACGCCAACCTCCTCCTCAAACGGAAAGGTCCGGTATCGCGGGTGGATGCGACGATCACGCTCCTCCCCCGCCAGTCCTGGCTTTACCTGCCCATCTCCCTTCTCACCATGCGGTTCGACCGTCTCTTCGTCACGATTCATCTGAAGTCGGACGTCCCCGGAGAGGGCCATCTCATCGAACGGTCCTACAGCCGTTTCCGGGGGCCGAAGATCGCCAACGAAGCCCGGCTGGAAAAGGAGACGGTTCGGTGGGGAAAGCTGGATTTTATCCTCTATTATGATAACTTGAATGTGCGGGAACGGTTCCGCGATCATCTCGTCCGTCATCCCGATCCGGGAACGATCCGCCACATCGCCCTGGTTCCCGGCGATCGCAAGGGGTTCGTGTTCATGATCCCCAAAAGAGGGCGAGTGGCGACGATGTTCCGGCCCGTTTACGAGCTGATCACCTCCCTCGCGTCGGACGCGAAGAAAGGAAAGACCCCATGAACATCGCGATTATCGGCATCGGCGGCGTTGGGGGCTACTACGGGGGCCGGCTGGCCCGCCGTTACGAAGCCGGAGACGAACACCGGATTGCCTTCGTGGCGCGGGGCGCACACCTCGAGGCGATCCGGAGTGGGGGTCTCAAGGTCATCACCCCGGACGGGGAGTTCACCGCCCGGCCGGCCCGGGCCACGGACCGACCGGGAGACCTCGGCCCCCTCGACCTCGTCCTGATCACGGTCAAGGGGTACGACCTCGACGGCGCCGCCGGGGCCCTCGCGGAGGTCACGGCGGAGGCGACCGTCGTCATCCCCCTCGAGAACGGCGTGGACACCGCGGAGCGGCTGGGGAAGATCCTGCCCCGCGCCCGGGTCCTGAACGGGACGGTGTACATCTCGAGCCGCATCGCCGCGCCCGGGGTGGTCCAGCAGCTGGGCGGGGCGGGCAGCCTGTTCTTCGGTCCCGAAACGGGGCCGGCGGCGCCCTTCCGTACGATCGAATCCCTCTTTCTGGAAGCGGGCATCCAGGCCGTTCTGACCGAGGCCGTCGCCGTGGAGGTCTGGAAAAAATTCCTCTTCATCTCGCCGGTGGCGGGCACGACGGCCCTCTTCGGGAAATCCCTGGGGGGCATCCTGGAAGACCCGGAGGCCCTTCGTCTCCTCGAGGGGATGATGAACGAGGTGGACCGGCTGGCTCGTGCCCGGGGAATCGGCCTCCCCGCGAACGCCGTCACCCAGGCCATGGAAACGGTGGCGCGCTTCCCCTACGAGACGAAGACCTCCTTCCAGGTGGACATGGAGAACGGGCGGAAAACGGAAATCGAGACGTTCATGGGATACGTGGTCCGGGCGGGACAGGCCCTGGGGATCGACACCCCCTTCAACCGCCGGGTCTACGACGCCCTGTTGAAGTCCTAGGAGCCGGTCCATGGGAAAAGCGAAGGTCTTCGTCACCCGGGTTATCCCCGAGGCCGGGCTGGTCAGAATCCGGGCGGCCTGCGATGCCCGGATCTGGGAGGGGCGGTTCCCCCCGCCCCGGGACACCTTTCTCGAGCAGGTGAGGGGGGTGGACGGGATCCTGTCCCTCCTCAACGACCGGATGGACGCCGCCGTCATGGACGCCGCCGGTTCCGGGCTCAAGATCATCAGCAACTACGCCGTCGGTTTCGACAACATCGACGTCCCAGCGGCAACCGCACGGGGAATCCTCGTCGGCCACACCCCCGGCGCCGTGACGGAAGCCACGGCCGACCTCGCGTTCGCCCTGCTCATGGCGGCGGCGAGGCGGATCGTGGAAGGGGTGGACTACATCCGGGCGGGGAAATGGGAAACCTTCGAGCCGCTCGTCCTGCTGGGACGGGACATCCACGGGGCCGTCCTCGGGATCGTCGGCATGGGCCGGATCGGCCAGGCCATGGCCCGGAGGGCCCGGGGTTTCGAGATGGAGGTCCTTTACCACCACCCCCGGGGCGAGACGGCGGCCGGCGAGGCAGCCGGGGCAAAGCGGTGCGCCACCCTCGACGAACTCCTCCGGAAATCGGACTTCGTCAGCCTCCACGTGCCGCTCAACGCCGAGACGCGGCACCTCATCAACGGGGCCGCCCTGCGCAACATGAAGGAAACGGCCGTGCTCGTCAACACCGCCCGGGGGGGCGTGGTGGACCCGGAGGCGCTGTACGAGGCCCTTCGGGACGGCGTCATCGCCGCCGCCGCCCTGGACGTGACGGATCCCGAACCCCTGCCCAAGGATCACCCCCTCCTCGGCCTGCCCAACTGCCTCGTCGTCCCCCACATCGGCAGCGCCTCCGTGGCGACCCGGGAGCGGATGGCCGTCATGGCGGCGAACAACCTGATCGCCGCCCTCCGGGGCGAGGTCCCGAAACACCTCGTCAACCCCGAGGCCCTGTCCCGGCGGGGCTGACGGGACCGCCTTCTGAACGGAAAGGAGACCGGCATGTCCAAACGCTACGAACCCCTGACCCTCCCGCACCGGATCCTCCTGGGACCGGGACCGAGCAACGTCCCGCCGGCCGTCACGGCAGCCCTGGGGGCCCCCGTCATCGGCCACCTCGACCCCGCCTTTCTCGCCGTCATGGAAGAGGTCCAGGAGATGCTCCGGGCCGTCCTGCGGACGGAAAACCGGTTTACCCTGCCCGTGTCGGGGACGGGGAGCGCCGGGATGGAGGCGGCCCTGGTAAACGTCCTCGAACCGGGCGACAGGATCCTGGTGTGCGTCAACGGCATTTTCGGAGAGCGGATGTGCGACATCGCGGCGCGCTGCGGCGCCGAACTTGAGCGGGTGGAGGCGCCCTGGGGATCCTCCGTGGACCCCGCCGCCGTCCGCAGGGCCCTAGCGGCCTCGCCCGCCAAGGTCGTGGCGGTCGTCCACGCCGAGACGTCCACGGGCGTCCTCCAGCCCCTCCCGGAGCTGGCGGAGGCGGCCCACGCGCGGGGCGCCCTCTTCCTCGTCGACGCCGTGACGTCCCTCGCCGGCGCCCCCCTGGAGACCGACGCCTGGGGTATCGACATCTGCTACTCGGGAACGCAGAAGTGCCTGAGCTGCCCCCCCGGCCTGGCCCCCATCACCTTCGGCCCGCGCGCCGTCGAGGTCCTGGAGAAGCGAAAGACCCGCGTTCAGTCCTGGTACCTCGACATGACCCTCATCCTCAAGTACTGGGGACCGGACCGGGTGTATCACCACACGGCGCCGATCAGCATGATCTACGCCCTGCGGGAGGCCCTCCGGATCGTCCTGGAGGAAGGCCTGGAAGCGCGGTGGGAGCGGCACCGTCGGGTGCACCGGGCCCTGGTCCGGGGGCTCCAGAAAATGGGATTCTCGATGCTCGTAGCCGAGGCCGATCGCGCGCCCATGATCAACGCCGTCCTCGTTCCGGAGGGAATGGACGAGGCCGCTGTCCGCCGGAAGCTCCTGGACGACGCCGGCATCGAGATCGGCGGCGGGCTGGGAGCGCTGAAGGGGAAGGTCTGGCGGATCGGCCTCATGGGCGCGTCGTGCACGGAGGAGAACGTGAAGGCCCTTCTCGCCGCCCTGGCCGCCGTCCGCTGAAGGCCGGAGGAATTTCGGAGCGGGAGCGGCCGTTACCCCCCTCCGATCACAGACCCTTGAACGAAGATCGGCCGGGTTTTCTACACGGCCCGCAGGGCGTCGACGATGTTCAGGCGCGAGGCGCGGAGGGCGGGCAGGACCCCGCCGATGAAGCCCATCCCGAGGGCGAAGCCCATCGCCTGGGCGGAGATCGCCGGGCTCAGGGTGAACCGGAAGGCCAGCTCGGAGAAGGTCTGGAAGTTCAGCGTCGAGACCGTGATCAGTTGGGTCAGCGACGAACAGGCGATGCCGACCGCCCCGCCGATGAAGCCCAGCAGCAGCGACTCCATCAGGAAAGCGATCAGGATGTTCCGGCGCCGGAAGCCCAGGGCGCGCAACGTCCCGATCTCGGCGGTCCGGTTGGCGACGGCCGAGTACATGGTGATCATGGCCCCGAGCATGGCCCCGATCGAGAAAATGACCGTCAGGGAGACGCCGAGGATGCGGAGGAACTTGGCCATGATCTCCGACTGGTCCAGGTAATAGCGCGTTTCCCGCTTCGCCTCGAGGGTCAGGCGGGGGTCCGTCTCCAGGCGCGCCTTCGCGGCCGAAAATTCACGGGGATCCCGAAGCCTGAAGAGGACGGAGGAGTAGACGGGCCGGCGGAAGGCCTGCATGAACTGGTCCGCGTCCCCCCAGATCTCGGAGCTGAAGCCGGTGTTGCCCGCATCGAAGATCCCCACGACCCGCCAGTCGCGCAGGCCGCAGCAGACCCGCTCGTTCAGCCCGACGCCCCGGAAACCCTTCACGACGCTCCGCCCCGCCATCACCTCCGAGGACCCCATCCGCGGCAGCCGCCCCGCCACCAGGCGGACCTGGGGGCGCAGCTCCAGGGACGCGGGGCCGATCCCCCTCAGGACGACGTTGGAGGCCTTTCCGTTCCCCCGTTTCGGCAGGGCGATGAGCACGACGAGTTCCTTGGCGAGCAGCTTCCGGCCGTCCCGGCCGACGGCGACCTCCGGCTGGACCTCAACGACCGCCGCCTGCGCGCGCTCCACGCCGCTCATGACCTCGGAGGCCGACCCCTTGCGGATCACCACGACGTTGTCCGCCGATCCCGTTTCGACGAGGGTCCGCTCGAGGCCTTCGGCGAGCATCAGGATCGTGGCGAAGACGAACACCACGAGGGCCATGCCGGCGACCGTCAGGATCGTGGTCGTGCGCCGGGTCCAGAGGTTGCGGAGGCTGTAGGAGAAGGGCACCGCCATCAGCCGATCCTCCGCAGGCCGTCGGCGATGCGGATCCCGATCGCCCGCTGCGTGGGAATCACCGCCGCCACGACGGCCACGACGAGCGCCGCCCCGAGATCGAGCCAGAGGGTCTCGCGCGCGACGTTGAAGACGGGGAAGAAGTTGGACAGCGTGCTGCCGAAGGCCCGGGCCGCCGGATAGGTCAGGGCCATCCCGATGGCGGCGCCGATCCCGGTGATGACCAGGGCCTCGCCGAAGATGAGGAGGGCGATCTGCCGGCCGCCGAACCCCAGGGTCTTCAGGATGGCGTAGTCCCCGATCCGCTCCCGCGTCGTCATGGCCATCGTGTTCGCGACCACCGCCATGATGATGACGATGATCACGATCGAGACGAGCTGGATGGCCATGACGATCGCCTCCGTCATGGCGATGAAGCCGAGCTGGAAGGCCTTTTCCGTCTCGGTCAGGGTCTCGGCCAGGGAATTCTTGAAGAGCCGGTCGATGGCGCCCGCGACGTCCACCGCCCGCTCGGGGCTCGCCACCCCGATCATGTAGAAGCCCACCTGGTCGGCACGGCTGGGGTAGCGCTGCCGGACGGTCTCGTTCAGGTACTCCCACTGAAAGAGGAACTGGGTTTCGTCGATGGTCCGGTCCCGGCCGCGATAGATCCCCCGCAGGACGAAATCCCAGTTGCCGGGAAAGATGACGCCCTTGAGCGTCACCGTATCGCCCGGCTTCCAGCCGAACCGGTCGGCGAGCTTGCGGCCCGCGACGAATCCCTTGCGGTCGGACAGGAAGGCCTTCCGCTCCCGGTCGGACAATATGTATTCGGGATACAGGGCCAGGTAGCTTTGGGGGTCCACGCAGAAATTGGCGAAGAAGTTCTTCTCGCTCACGTAGATCCCCCCAAACCAGTTGCCCCAGGACACGTGGGAAACGCCGTCGACCTGGCGGATCTTGTCCTTGTAGGCCAGTGGCAGGGGAAAGATGAGGGAGACGGCGTTGCGCGTCACCAGGCGGGTGGCGGAGGAGGCGGCCACACCCGCGTACCAGGCGCTCACGACCGTGCGCAAAAGGCCGAAGGCCAGGATCGCGATGGTGATCCCGAGGATCGTCAGCCCCGTCCGCAGGCGGTTCCGGAAGGCGTTTCTAATCAGGATTCTCAGCAGGATCATCGGCGCTCAGGACTCCCTTGTCCAGGTGGCGCTTCAGATGCGCGCGCGCGGCCGCCCGCGGGTCGTGGGTCACCATGACGATCGTCTTGCCCAGCTCCCGGTTCAGGCGTGCCATCATGTCCAGGACCTCACCGGCCGAAACCCGGTCGAGGTCGCCCGTCGGCTCGTCCGCCACGAGCACCGTCGGGTCGGTGACGACCGCCCGGGCGATGGCGACGCGCTGCTGCTCCCCGCCGGAAAGCTGGCCGGGGAAATGATCGAGGCGGTGGGACAGGCCGACGAGGTCCAGGGCCGTCAGGGCGTGCTCCCGGCGCGCCCGCCGGGAAAGCCCCGACAGGTGCAGGGGCAGCTCCACGTTTTCCAGGGCGGTCAGCACGGGGATCAGGTTGTAGAACTGGAAGATGAACCCGACGGAATTCGCCCGCCACCGGGCCAGTTCGGTTTCGGTGAGCCGGGTGATGTCCACGCCTTCGACGACGATGCGGCCGCTGTCGGCCTGGTCGATGCCGGCGACGAGGTTCAAGAGCGTGCTCTTGCCCGAGCCCGACGGGCCCATGAGGGACAGGAATTCGCCTGGGGCGATGGTGAAGGTGATGTCGTGCAGAACCGGCACCACCACTTCCCCCCTCCGGTAGGACTTGCTGACCCCCCGCACGTCGATGATGGGCGCCGGCGCTTCCGTCGTCACGGTTCCGCCACCTCGATCCGCCCGCCGTCCCCAAGCGCGGCCGGCGGATTCACCACCACCTTTTCGCCCGCCTTCAGCCCGCCCGTCACCTCGATCATCTCCCCGAGCCCGCGGCCCGTCCGGATGTCCGTTTCCCGGACTCGGTCGCCTCGAACGACGTAGACGGCCGGCCGGCCTCCCCGCTTCATGACGGCCGCGCGGGGCACGCCCAGCCGCGGCTTCCCCTCGTCCGGCCCCACCGGCCGCGACAGGAAGGCGACCTTGGCGCTCATGTCCGGGAGCCTGCGGAGGTCCGTGTTCAGGAACCGGACCTTGACCATGACCGCCGCCTTGCTCCGGTCCACGGTAGGCACGATCATGTGGACCTTCCCCGGGAACCGCTCGTCCGGCATGGCGTCCAACTGAATCTCGCAGGGCTGCCCGACGGTCACCCGTCCGATGTTCGCCTCCGAGACGTCCACCTCCACGACCAGCGATCCGAGATCCGCAATCGTCACCACGGCCGCCTTGGCGTTGGCCGCCGCCCCCAGGGGGGTGACGATATCCCCGATGTCGGCGTTCTTCGTGAGGACCACGGCATCGAAGGGCGCGCGGATCCGGGTGTATTCCAGGGCGACGCTCGCGCCCTGCAGCCCGGCCTCGGCGGCCCGGATCGCCGCTTCGGCGCCGGCCACGGCGGCCTGGGCGCTCCGGTATCGGGTTTCGGCCAGATCGAAGGCGTTGCGGGCAACGATGCCCTTCTCGAACAGCCGCCGGTTGCGGTCGTAATCCCGCGCCGCATCCTCCAGCGCCGTCTTCGCCTGATTCAGGTTGGCCCGGCTCACGGACAGGTTCGCCGCCGCCTGATCCCGGCTGGCCTCCGCATCGTCGTTTTCCAGTTGGGCGATGACCTGCCCCCGGGCCACCCGGCTTCCTTCCTCCACCCAGAGAGACGTCAGCCGGCCGGTGGCCTTCGAGGCGACCGCCGCCTTGCGCTGGGCGACGATGTATCCGCTGGCGTTGAGCACCGTGAAATTCTGGGAGGGGTAGACGAACGAGGCCGTCGCCGTCTGCACGGCGGCCGCCGGCTTCAGGACGCCGAGGACGTAAAGCGCGGCAAGGCAAACCGCGACGAGCAGGATCAGGACCGGCAGGAGAAACGCGCGCCGCCGCGACGGCCGCAGGGCCTGCGCCGACTTGTCGATCTTCAGCCGGGAAAGGTCTTCCGCCATCGGAGGGTCTCCCTGTCCGGGACGGTCAGCTCTCCGAGATGAGCTGCATCAGGCTCCGGTTCACTTCGAGCAGACGATCCCGGAGGTCCGTCTGTTCCACCCAGGTCTTGCCTTCGATCTTCGCCTGTCGTTCTTTCAGGTGGGCCAGCTTCGCCTCCACGTCGGCGATGAGGTACGCCCAGTCGATCCGGGGCGCGGCCTGCTCGGGAAACGCCACGCGTTGGATCGCCTCGCCGGGTTTGAGGATGGTCTCTTCCAGATAGTCCGGGATGACGGCCTTGATGCCGAACCGCTCCTCGACCAGGCCCGCCAGCACCTGCTGGGCCGCGTATTCGCCGTGGACGAGGAACAGTTGCAGCGCCGGGTTCCGGAAGTGGGCAAGCCAGTCGAGAAGCTGCGTCTGGCCGGCGTGCGCGGAAAAGCCGTTGATCGTGAAGACCTTCGCCTTGACGGCCACGTCCTCGCCGAAGAGCCGCACCTTCTCCGCCCCGTCGATGATCCGCCGGCCGGTCGTCCCCGCCGCCTGGAAGCCGACGAAGACAACGCTCGCCCCCTCGCGCCAGAGGTTGTGGCGCAGGTGGTGCTTGATCCGGCCCGCATCGGCCATACCGCTCGCGGAGATCACGATCGCGGGACCGGCGACGGCGTTGATGTTCATCGAGTCCTGGGTGTTCTGGGTATAGCGCAAGCCGGGCAGCGCCAGCGGATCTTCGCCCTTGGCGAGCAGTGCCTTCGCCTCCGCGTCGAAATCCTTCTTGTAGCGACGGAAGATCTCTGTAGCCGCGATGGCGAGCGGACTGTCCACGAAAACCGGCATGTCCTTGGGCAATCGGCCGCTCTTTTCCAGGAGGTGCAGGGAATAGATCATCTCCTGGGTCCGCTCCACGGCGAAGGCCGGAATGATCACCTTCTCTCCCCGTTCATAGCTGTAGGCCACGGCTTGGGCGAGTTCGTCGAGGCTGGCGTCCTCGTTCTTATGGTTCCGGTTCCCGTAGGTGGACTCCAGAAAAAGGATGTCCGCCTCTTCCACGACGCTGGGGTCCTGCATCATCAGCTGGGACGGGCGGCCGAGGTCGCCGGAGAAGACGAGCTTGGAGGTCGCGCCGTTTTCCTGGATCCAGAGCTCCGCCAGGGCCGCCCCGAGAATATGGCCGGCGTCGCGCAACCTGACCTTGATCCCGTCGCCGGGGCTGAACTCGTGCTCGTAGGGAACGGCGTCGAACAGGGGAAAGGACGCCTGGGCGTCTTTCTGGGTGTAGAGGGCCTGGGTGCGCTTGTCCCCGTGCCGCAGGCGCTTCTTCGTCTTCCACTGGGCCTCCGTCTCCTGGATGTGGGCGCTGTCCAGAAGCATCACCTGGAGGAGCTCCTTCGTCGGGGGCGTCATGTAGATCCGCCCTCGGAACCCCTTCTGCACCATCCGGGGGATCAGCCCCGAGTGGTCGATGTGGGCGTGCGTGATGATGAAGAACTCGATCCCGGCCGGATCGTAGAGGTCCGCCTCCCAGTTGCGCTGGTCGATTTCAGCATTGCCCTGATGCATGCCGCAGTCGATCGCAAAGCGGTGACCCGCCGCCTCGACGATGAAGCACGAACCGGTCACCGTCCGCGCTGCCCCCATGAACTTGATTTTCATTCCGGCGATCCTTTCGATGAAGTCAAAAACGCGTCCGCGTTCCTTGGAGTCCTTGAAAATCGCGCTGCCGCCGCAACGGGCCGGCGACGACGGATCCGCCGGCCGGCGGCGGCATGCGCCGTGAATTTTGCACGGAGGCCGTCATTTTGCAAGGCAATTTTGCGGCCCGCACCCGGTCCCCGGTCCCTCCGATATCGGGGCGGACGATCCCCCTGCCGCGAGCGGCGGGGTTTTTTGTCGCCGCCCGGGAAGGTTTTGCTTGAGGAGGGCCCGCGACATCTGGTAAGTTGCGGTGCCTGCTTTGGAGGCACTCGTCGGTGCGCGGATCGAACGCCATCGGCCGGACGGGCCGTCGCTGCAAACCACATGAAGGAGGGGAATCATGACCAAACAGTACGATACGATTGTCGTCGGGGCGGGGATCGCCGGTCTGGGGGTCGGGGCGATCCTGACCAAAGAGGCCGGGCAGAAGGTCCTCGTTCTCGACCGCTTTCCCAAGTTCGGCGGGAGAATGATGAGCTATGACGGGTATCCGTCTGCGGGCTGGCGGGTCGAGATCGGCCTGCACATGATCGAGCTCGGGGAAAAGTCCACCTGCAACGCCCTGAACGAGCGGGTGGGGAAGAAGGTGGCCTGGGCGCCCTTCAGCGACACCGTGGACATCTGGAACGGGGAAAAGTTCGTCAGCGTGGCGGAGCTCGTCCCCATGACGCGGGAAGACAAGGTCGCCTTCCGGGATCTGATGCAGCGGATCGCGATGCTGAGCGACGCCGAGATCGAGGCGTGGGACGACCGGTCGCTCGCCGAATGGCTCCATGAAAACGTTCCGCAGGCCCCGGTCCGGGAGCTCTTCACCGACCTGGGGATGATCATGACGACCATCCCGCACGCCATCGACATGGCCGCGGGCGAGGTCCTCTACATCGCCCGGGAAAACCTCCTGAAGACCCGCCAGGCCCTGCAGGCGAGCTATCCCCTGGACGGCATGGAGGGCGTGACCCGGGGGCTGGCCGAGGTCATCCGGGAGGGGGGCGGAGAGATTCGCCTCAACTGCGACGTCCAGGAGGTGGTCGTTGCGGACGGTCGGGCCGCGGGCGTGCGGGTCCCCGCGCAGAAGCACATCTACCAGGAGGAATACCGGATCTTCGAAACGGAGCTGGTGACCGCCGAGCGGGTGGTGTGCGCCCTGCCCATCTACAAGCTGTCCCAGATCCTGGACTTCAACCCCGCCACGAGCCCCCTGCCGCGCTGGTGGGTGAAGCGGATCACCGATATCCAGCATGAGGTCACGGGACTGATCGGCTTCATGATCGGCCTGAAGGAGCCGGTGGTGGACCCCCAGAAGAAGTGCTTCTTCAGCGCCCTGAAAACCCGGCACGCCGGCTTTCCCTTCCAGGCCTTCCCGGCCTCGAATTTCTCCGAGCACGTGGCCCCGGCGGGAAAGCAGGTCCTCCACACGGATCTGGTCTGCGAGCACGCGGAGGCCTCGGACAAGTTCATGCGGGAACGGCTCCTTGAGCGCCACTGGGAAGACCTGAAGGACATGTTCCCGGGGATCGAGGCGAAGACGGAATGGCGTCTGCCCTACTACGTGGACGGCTGCGACGGCCTGGCCCGTCAGCCGGGCCTCGTGGGGAACTTCAAGCCGGGGCTCAAGGCGCCGGGGATTCCCAATCTCTACTTCGCCGGCGACACCTACCGGGGCCGGGGGCTCGCCATCAACAGCGCCGCCCAGAGCGGCCTGCTCTGCGCCGACCGGATCCTGAAAGAACTCAAGGGGAACTGAGCTTCACGGTGCGTTCCACCGGACGGCAGGGACGGTTCCGCCGGGCGCCGTTTGGGGAGGCAGGCGAACATGATGAACCTCATCGGCGATCTCGCGGCGGAACAGGAGGCGCTGGAGGCCGTCGTCACGACGCTCGCGGAAGCGCTCTGGGACCGGCCCACGCCCTTCTACGACTGGACCATCCGCGACGAGATCTGCCATCTGGCCTTCTTCGACGCCGCGGCGCGGCTGTCCGCGACGGACGCGGCCGCGTTCGCCGTGCAGATGGAGCAAGCGGCCAAAGGCGGGGATCCCTTTGAAGAAACGCTGAAGATCGGCCGGGCGCTGTCCACGGAAGCGCTGCTGGACTGGTGGCGCCGGGAGCGGTCCGGCCTGATCGACGCCCTGAAGGCCCTCCCGCCGGGACACCGCCTGCCCTGGTTCGGGCCGCCCATGGGCGTCCGATCGTTCACCACGGCCCGGCTCATGGAGACCTGGGCGCACGGACAGGACGTCCTGGACACCCTGGGCCGGGAGCGCCCGGCGACGGGCCGCCTCCGGCATATCGCCCATCTCGGGGTGAGCACCTGCGCCTGGAGCTTCCTGATCCGAGGCCTGACCCCGCCCAAGACCCCCGTCCGCGTGGAACTCCTCGGACCGACCGGAGAGGCCTGGATCTGGGGACCGGCGGACGCCGTTGAAATCATCCGGGGAGCGGCGGAAGATTTTTGCCTCGTGGTGACGCAGCGGCGGCACGTCGACGACACCAACCTGGCTGTCGCCGGGGACGTGGCCCGGCACTGGATGCGCATCGCCCAGGCGTTCGCGGGGCCGCCGGCCGATGGTCCCGAACCGGGCGCCTTTCCCGGAAGAGGGACGGCCGCCGCCCGGGGGCCGCGCACGGAGGAATCCGGGGATGACCGTGCCGCACGGTCCTCCCGCCCCGGATAAGCGGGAAGGCGACGCGTTCCCCGCCTCCGGCCGGGGGGCGGTTCGGCGGGCGGAGGCGACGCGAGTCCCGGAGGTCAGGCAACCTCGACGAAGGTCGCCCGCGAGACGCCTTCGAGCAGTTCCAAGGAAACCGCCTTCACTTCAAAGACGTCGACGTCCGGATGTCCCGCCAGTTCGCGGAGGGGGGGATGGCGGTCGAGCAGTTTTTCCAGAATGGCGCCCCGCCGGGCGTCATCGTCGATCGACCGGAAAACGCCCCGCACGGTCAGGGCCCTGACGGCCCCGCGGTCCCGGCCGGCAACGTCCTCCCGCGTGTCGATGAGCAGGCTGACCCGTGCGTTGTTCGTCAGGTTGCCGTGTTTTCTCGTCCCCTTGCGGCTGAGCATATAAAGGGAAAGGCCGTCATCGTCCGCCACGTAGGACATGAGGGAGCAGTGCGGCTCGTCCCCCGCCGCCGTGGCCAGGACGCAAGTGTCCTTTTCCCGGATCAGCGACTTCATTTTTTCGATCATCGTATCCCGCCCTCCCCTGTTCAGAATAACCTTTCCATCCGGATAAAAAACGGTATGATGATGCGCGCACTGTAAACGAGAACGGGGAAAATGACAATGCCTTCATCCGGAATGGGCGATCCGCACGCGGCCGCCGGACACCCCCCGAACCGCCTGGGCGGCGAAAAGAGCCCCTATCTCCTCCAGCATGCGACGAACCCCGTCGACTGGCGCCCGTGGGGCGAGGAGGCCTTCGCCGAGGCGACCCGGCAGGACAAGCCGATCTTTCTGTCCATCGGATATTCCACCTGCCACTGGTGCCATGTCATGGCCCATGAATCGTTCGAAGACCCCGCCGTGGCCGCCCTGATGAACCGGTATTTCATCAGCATCAAGGTCGACCGGGAGGAGCGCCCCGATATCGACGGGATTTATATGACCGTCTGCCAGATGATGACGGGCCGCGGCGGCTGGCCGCTGACGATCATCATGACCGCCGACAAAAGGCCCTTTTACGCGGCGACGTACATCCCCAGGCAGGACCGGTTCGGCCAGATCGGCATGCTGGCCCTCCTCCCCCGGCTCCACGAGATCTGGCGGACCCGGCGCCAGGACATTGTCGACAAGGCGGAGGAGGTCGTCGCGGCGTTGCGGGCCGGCCGGGAGGCCTCGCCCGGATCGGCGCCCCAAATCGAACGCCTCGATGCCGCCTTCGACCAGCTGGCCCACCTCTCCGACGGGACGAACGGCGGCTTCGGTTCCCGACCCAAATTCCCGACCCCGCAGAACCTCCTGTTCCTCCTGCGTTACTGGAAACGGACCGGCAACCGGCACGCCCTGGGAATCGCGGAAAAGACCCTCCAGGCCATGCGCCGCGGCGGGATCTACGACCAGATCGGCTTCGGCTTTCACCGCTACAGCGTGGACCCGCACTGGCTCGTCCCCCATTTTGAAAAAATGCTCTACGATCAGGCCCTGCTGGCCTACGCCTATACGGAAGCCTTCCAGGCGACGGGCGCGAAAACGTATGCCGACACGGCGCGGGAGGTCTTCTCCTATGTCCTGACCCGGATGACGTCGCCCGAGGGGGCCTTTTATTCCGCCGAAGACGCCGACAGCGAGGGGGAAGAGGGGAAATTCTACCTCTGGCGATGGGAAGACGTCAGCGGCATCCTGGACGAGGCCGACGCCGATCTGTTCAGGCGCACCTTCCGCTTCGAGAAAACCGGCAACTTCACCGACGAACTTACAGGACGCAAAACGGGCATGAACATCCTGCATCTTGCGCCCTCAACCGAAGGGGCGGGCGGGGCGTCGCCGATCATCGACCCGGAACGGGAAGCGTGCGTCGAGCGGGCCCGTCAGACGCTTTTCGCCGTCCGGCAGCGGCGGGTTCCGCCTCAGAAAGACGACAAGATCCTGACCGACTGGAACGGCCTGATGATCGCGTCCCTGGCCAAGGCCGGGGCCTGCCTGGATGATCCGGCCTGCGTCGACGCCGCCGAAAGGGCCGCGGCCTTCATCCTCGGTCGGATGCGCCGCCCCGACGGCGCCCTCCTGCACCGCTTCCACGACGGCGAGGCGGGCATTGCGGGCACCCTCGACGATTACGCGTTCTTCACCCTTGCCCTGATCGAACTCTATGAAGCCACCGGGGAGGCGTCTTATCTGGAGGCGGCCCTGGACCTGACGGGCGTCCTGATGACCGCCTTCAAGGATCCCCGCGGGGGGTTCTTCTTCACGCCGCAGGACGGAGAAGAGATCCTCGTCCGTCAGAAGGAGATCTTCGAAGGGGCCATGCCGTCCGGCAACGCCGTGGCTGTCTGGAACCTGCTGCGGCTGGGACGCATGACGGGAGAAACGACGCTGCTGGACGAGGCATGGGATGCCGCCGCGGCCTTCGATCACGATCTGCGGCAATCGCCGGGGGCCTATGCCCAATTCATGGTCGCCCTCGATTTCGCCTTCGGACCGGCGCGGGAAGTAGTGGTCGTGGGCGACCCGGCCGCGGAAGACACCCGTGAGCTGCTGCGGGCCTTGAGGTCCCGTTTTCTCCCGCGGACGGTCGTCATCCTGCGCCCGGCCGGGGAGGCCTCTCCCCCCATCTGCCGCCTCGCCCCCTACACGCGGGACATGCCATGCATCGACAGCCGGGCGACGGCCTACGTCTGCACCGGCAACGCCTGCCTGCAGCCGACGACGGACCTCCCGACGATGCTCGCTTCGATCGACGCATAGCCGGAAGGGGGCCGGCATCCCCCGCGGCAAGGCCGCCGGCTTTACCCGGCGGATCGAACAGGCGCCGCGCGCCATGCACGCAAGGCGTCGTCAAAACTCGTAAGCCACGCCCGCGAAAACAGACCGTCCCGCCCCCGGATAGCCGCACAGCGTGCTCTTGAGGGTGGTCTGATCGGAAAAGGATCCCAGACGCGTATCGTAATCCCGGTCGAACAGGTTGTGGCCCGCCAGTGTCAGGACCCAGTGCCCGCCCAGACGCTGTTCGAGTTTCAGATCCGCCGTCCAGTAGGAACGGAGGGTATGGATGACGGTTTCGGTATCGGGATAGGTGGTGGCCTCCGTATTGTAAACGAGCCGGTCGCTCACGTATCGGACCGTTGCCGTCGCGGTCAGTCCGAAGCGGCTCCTGTACGTGAGGTCGCCCTTGAACTGATGCTCCGGCGTCATGGCGGCACGCCGGGTGGCCATGGTGTACCGGAAATCCGGGGCGATGAACGGCGGCCATCCATAGTCCTGTTTCGTATAGGCGCGGTTTTCCTCTTCCGCATCCAGATAGGTGTAGCCCAGGGCCAGCGTCAGGTCGAAAAAGGGTCCGATCCTGACCCCCGCCTCGAGGCCGTCCGCCCGATAGTCCGCCAGATTCATGGGGCTCCAGACGCCCTGCGAATCCGGTTCCCACTGGATCTTGTCCTCCACCTTCCAATGAAAATACGACAGGCTTACGAACACCTTGTCGTTCAGCAGGGACTGTTCGAACGTCACATCGGTATGCCAGCCCGTTTCGGGCTTCAGGTCGGCGTTGCCCCGGGTATACGGATCGGCCGGCCAGTACAGGTCGTTGGGGGTGGGGGCCAGGAAATGTTTTCCATGGTTGATCTTCAGGGCCGTCGCCTCGCTGAGATTGACGATCAGGCCGAAGAGGGGCAGGGTTTCCGAGCCGAAGGTCGAGTGGTTTTCGTGCCGGAAACCGGCCAGCACTTTCCAGTCGCGCGACGGCCGGTATTCTGCCTCCGTAAATAGGCCTTTCGTATGGAGGCCGGCATCATGGGCCGTTTCAACGGTTCGAAGGCCGGCGGTGTCCAGATCGAAATTTTCATTCTTCCAGTTGAAATCCTTGTACTCGCCGCCCAGCAGCAGTTTGGCGCCCGCAAAGGGATAAACGTCCACATGTCCGTCCGCGCCCAGCACCCGGTTGGTCACCCAGTTTTCGTCCCCCGATCCGTTGAAGGCATACCGCTGAACATTGTGATTTTCCGTGTTCGTGTAATGCCCCTTGAAGTCATAGCCGAGCCATGGGGCGGGTTTTCCCTTGACCTCGAACACGATGCGACCGTCCTTGTCGCCGCTGCGATCCAGCAGGGTGGCCGCGTCACGATTGTAGAACGTCTCCGTGCCGATGGCGTAGGTCCCCGTGCCGGCCGGCGGTTCGACGCCGGGCATCCCGTACTTCCGGTGAAGGTAATCACCGTAGAGACGGACATTCATCCCGTCTTTCCTGTCCAGAACCAGCGTGAGCGATACATCGCTCTGCCTGAGATCGCTGTTGTCCCGGAAGCCGTCGGTTTCCGTTCTGCCGGCGGTCAGGTAATATCCGAAATCCCCGGTGACGAACATCCCGTTTTCCGCCGCCACCCGCCAGGTCCCCTGGGAACCGTAGCCGGCGCCGATTTTCAGGTCCTTTTTGTCTCTCCGGGGTCCCTTCGTCAGGAGATTGACGGTTCCGGCCATGGCGCCCGACCCGTAGAGGAGAGAACCCGACCCTTTGACGACTTCGATGCGCTCGATGGCGTCGATGGGAAGCCTGCCCACGTCCGCGACGCCCAGGGAGGGGGAGTTGACGGGGACGCCGTTGATCAAGACCTGCGTGGCGTTTCCCCGCATGCCGCGGATATGGATTTCCTGGGAGGCGCCGCCGTAATTCCCGTAGGTCTGCCAGTCGATCCCCGGCTCATTGGCCAGCAGTTCCCCGATCGTTCTTGCGGCGGAGGATTGAATGTCCCGGGAGTCGAGGATGAGAACCGCATTGGGAACATCCTTCCGTTTCGCCGGGGTCTTCGTGGCGGTCACCACCACCTCCTCCAGCGTGATCGCCGCCTCCGGCGCTCCGGCCGCCGTGGCGGCAGACCAACCTGGGTCGGGGCCGAGCATCGCCCCCGACAAAAAAAACAGCATGACAAGCCACTGTAAACGGGTTCTCATGGAACGTTTCTCCCTTCCCCCGCGGGAATCGAGTCGCTGGCCTGCGGCGGCGTCTCCTGGCTCGTGGCGTCCTACTGTCCGCGCCTTCCGGGTTCAACCGCGAACCCGTGGCCTCGTGCGGAGGTCGTTCCACTCACAGTTGCGGGGCAGCGCCGGATTCGCACCGGCTTCCTCCCTGCCGCAGGACGTTCAAGAAGCGAGTGCACGCGCGTGCGGCGCCCACTCGCCCAACCTCGCAAAACCAATTCGCACCCGGAAAACCGGATGAAAAAGGATTGCCTTTCAGGGCGCCGGATCGGGCCCTCCGCCCCCGGCATACCCGGCCGGCGTGACCCGGGGCAGGCCTGTCGCCGGATGGGAATCCACGAGGACGCTGACGCCGTACGCCCCGCGGATGTTTTCCGCGGTGACGACCGCCTCCGGCGGTCCGGCGCCGAAGACGCGCCCGTCGGCCAGAAGCAGGACCTCGTCGCTGTAGAGGGCGGCCAGGTTGATGTCGTGGGTGACGGCGACGACCGTGAGGCCCTGCCGGCGGTTCAGGTCCTTCATCAGGTCGAAGATCCCCGCCTGATGGCGGATGTCGAGATACGCCGTCGGCTCGTCGAGGAGGAGAATCCGCGGTTCCTGCGCCAGGGCGCGGGCGATCAGGACCCGCTGCTTCTCGCCCCCGCTCAGGGTGTCATAGGGCCGGTGCGCCAGGGCGAGGACGCCGGTCCGGTCCATGGCCGCGCGGGCGATCCGGAAGTCCCCCTTCCCCTCGAACCCGAAGCGGCCCAGGTGTGGCGATCGCCCCATCAGGACCATCTCCTCCACGGTGAAGGTGAAGAGCAGCGCCGCGTCCTGGGGAACGACGGCCATCACCCGCGCCACCTCGCGGCGCCGCATCCCGGCCAGCGGGCGGCCGTTCAACCGGACCGCGCCCGCCTGGGGGCGGAGAAGGCCGTTCATCACCTTGAGCAGGGTCGTCTTCCCGGAGCCGTTGGGGCCGATGATCCCCAGAAACGCGCCGGCCGCCACGGCAAGGGCGACGTCCGTCAGCACCCAGTCTCCGCCGTAGCGGAAGCGGACCCGGTCGATGTCCAGAACGGCGTTAATCGTTCATCCTCCTCAGAAGATAGATGAAATAGGGCGCCCCGCACAGGGCCGTGACCACGCCCACGGGCAGCTCCATCGGGGCGAGCAGCGTCCGGGCGAGCGTGTCGGCCAGGATGAGAAAGGCCGCCCCGAAAAAGAGGGAGGCGGGCAGCAGCAGCCGGTGATCCGGACCGAGGGCCATCCGCATCAGGTGCGGCACCATCAGGCCTACGAAACCGATCGTGCCGCTCACCGAAACGGCAAGACCGGTCATGAGCGAGGTCACGACGAGGAGGATCCGCTTCGCCGTCGCCGGGTCGACGCCCAGGGTGCGGGCCGTCTCCTCCCCGGTCACGATCAGGTTGAGCGGACGCGCGTACAGGCAGATCACGGAGAAGCCCAGGACGAGCGCCGCGCCGACGGACAGGATGTCCCGTCCCCGGGCGAGGCTCAGATCCCCCATGAGCCAGAACATGATGCTGTGGAGGTCGCCCGAACTGCTGACGGCGAGGAGAAACATGATGACGGCGTTGAAGAAGGCGTTGACGATGACCCCGGCCAGAAGCAGGGTGTGGGAACGGAGGTCACGTCCGGCGCCGGCCACGGCAAAGACCGCCAGCAGGGTCGTCAACGCCCCGACGAAGGCGAGGCCGGGGACACCGAAAGGAACGGCCGCCGCGCCGAGCAGGATCCCGGCGATCGCCCCCACGGCGGCGCCCCCCGAGATGCCGAGGATATAGGGGTCGGCGAGCGGGTTGCGCAACAGCGCCTGAAAGACGACCCCCGACACGGACAGGGCGGCCCCGACGATCCCCGCGAAGACAAGACGGGGAAGCCGGAGGGACAGAAGGATGGTCTGCCCCGCATCGGCGTCGCCGGCATACGATCCGGACCCCAACGAGAGGAGCGAGGAGAGCAGGGTGCGCACCCCGACCTGTCCCGGACCGGCGAAGAGCGACCCGATGAAGACGGCCAGACAGATCAGGAATAGGACGCCGCTGACCCGGAGAACCCGGAACGGGGTGACAATGGGATGGACGGTCGGTCGCACGCGGAGGCCTCCCTCGAGGACTTGCGGATGGACCGGTCTTCCGGCTTCGGGCGACCTACTGGCCCGCCTTCCCATCGCCGTTGACCGGCGACAGTGGCATCCTGGGCGTTCGTTCCCTTCACGGCTGCGGGGCAGCGGGGGCTTCTCACCCCTCTTCCTCACATCCATCCATTTGAGACGGACTGACCTTAGAAAAGATCGGGGGCGTTTGTCAAGCGCGGATTCGCGGCCGCGCGGGCGGGAGCGGTTCTAGCCCCGGGAGGGGAGCGATACCGTCGCGGCCCCCGGGGCGGCCACGACGCCGTCCTGATTCTCCACCCAGACCTCGCATTCCACGTAATGCCGGCCGTCCCTGGAATACGTGTCCTTGACCCGCCCGCGGCAGACCAGGGTCTCGCCGGGGAAATTGCTCGCCTTGTGCGTGCAGGAGAGCCGGTGCAGCCGTCCGGCCTCGCCGATCCATTCCGTCATCAGGCGGCCGAGAAGCGCGCACTTGTTGGGGCCGTGGGCGATGACGTCCCGCAGGCCGATGCTGCGTGCAAAATCCTTGTCGTAGTGGACCTCATAGAAGTCCCGGACCGCCGCGGCCCACTTCACCAGGCCGCGGGTGGAGAGCGGTTCCCGCACCTGAAGCGGGATTTCCTCGCCCACGCGAATGTCTTCAAAGTAAGGTTGCGTCTTCATGATCGGTGTGTTCTCCTTAAGCCGTCGGCAGGGCGATCACGACTTCCGTGGGACGGTAGATCGCCACGACCTCGCCCCGCTGGTTCGTGTAGGTGATCTCCGAAACGATGAAGAGCATGCCGCCCCGCTTGCCCTGCTTCTCGAAGAGGTCCAGGAGCTTCCCCCGCGGCGTGAGCACGTCGCCCGCATGGATGTCCCCGAGGAACTCCCAGTCGTCGCTGCCGTGCAGGATGCTCGCGACGGGGAACTCGAACGTGAGCACCTCCAGGGGCGCGCTCAGCGCCAGGTTGTAGGACGGGTACGTCGGCGGCGCCAGCACGCCGGCGTGGCCCCGGCTGCGGGCGTACGCCTCGTCCACGTAAAGGGGGTGAAGATGGTTGATGGCCTCCGCCAGATCCCGGATCGACCCTTTTTCGACCGCAAACGGCTGTCCGGATGCCAGCGGCGACCCGATGGCCGCGCGCATCCGCGCGCTGATCAATGCTCCTGACATGGGATTTTCGTGACCTCCTCCAGGAAAATGAATGAGCCTTTTCATTCCACACCGCCCGGGCAAGATCAAGGGAAATATCGCTCGCGGGCCTGGGTGGCGAATCGTCCCCCGATCCAATGCGACTTCTCGACCAGGGTGACGTTGAAGCAGCCGGTGTTGGCCAGCAGCGCGCCGACGGCGCTCCCCCCGACCCCGCTGCCGATCACGACGACATGCTTAGTGTCCATGCGTTTCCCCCCTTTCCTCCGGCGAGCGTTTGCCTCGATCTCCCAGGATCCGCCTCTTCTTCCACGGGCCATGCTTGAAGTACAGCCAGTTCAAGCTGACGGCCAGCGCGCTGCTTAACAGCATCGCCATCCAGATGCCGTCCTGCTTCAACCCAACGGGGCCGGCCAGAACATAGGCGAGCGGAATGCGGATCACGAACATGGCGATGAACGACAGCCCCAGCAAGGCCAGGGTGTCGCCCGCGCTGCGCAAGACCCCCTGGATGGCGAAGATGACCGCGAAGCAGGGGAAGATAAAGGCCATCCACCGATAATAATCGCGGACCGTTTCCAGCACGCGGGCCTTCTCCAGCGATTCCTTGAGGAAGATGGCCCCGATGTCGTGAGGGAAAATCAGGAGCACGGCCATGCAGGCAAACGCCACGAGCAGGCCGAACCAGACCGAGACGCGCAGGGTCTCAAAGACGCGGTCCATTTTCCTCGCGCCCAGATTGTGACCGGCGATCGTGGTCACCGCCATCCCGATGGACATGAAGGGGATGGTGGCCAGCATATCGATCTGCATGCCGATGCCGAAGGCGGCGGTCACCGTCGTGCCGTAACGGTTGACCAGGGAGATGATGATCACGCCGGCCAGGGAGACGACCATCATCTGCAGCGAGGCGGGAACGCCGATGACGAAAACCTCGCGGATGATCCGCCAATCCAATCGGTAGTCCCAGTTGTGCATATCGACGTAGGGATTGAAGCGCAGCAGATAAAGATAGCCGATGACGCAGGTCGAGACGGCGGCGAGCGCCGTGCCCCACGCCGCCCCGGCCACGCCGAGCGGCGGCAGGGGTCCGATGCCGCGGATGAACAGCGGAACGAACACGACGTTGAATGCCGCCAGCATGACGAGGATCTTCACGACGGTGGTGGCGTCTCCCAGGCCGCGCAGCATGCCGTTCATCCAGTTGATGAAGAACTGGAAGACCAGCGTCGCCATGATGATGGTCAGGTAGGACAGCGCCATGCCCTGAATCTCCTGCGGCGCATTGACCCAGTCCAGGAGCTGACGCCGGAACAGGAGCCCGACCAGGGAAATCAGTAGGCAGAACGACGTCGAGGCGATAAAGGAGTTCGCCAGGATCTTTTTCAGCATCGCCGTGTCCCGGCGGCCGAAGGCCTGCGCGATGAGGACATTGGTCGCCATCCCCAGACCGATCAGAAACGCGGGCATGAGCATGACGATGGGCAGGGAGGCGGAGATGGCGGCCACGGCCTGATGACCCAGGAGCCGCCCCACCCAGATCATGTTGATGATCCCGTAAAGGGACAGCAGTAGATTGCCGAACATGATCGGCGCGCTGAAATTGATGACTTGCCTGCCAATATCGCCTTCGGTGAAATCCTGCACGGGAACCTTTAAAACGTGATGGGCGGGCTTCGCCCGCCTTCCTTGTCTTCAAAAATCGATTTTCCTGCCCGGCCGTCTCCCGCCCCCTTTACAGCGGAGGAGGAGGGCCGACGCGCCATCCGGGGATGGCGTCGGGGAGGGGGCGATGAACCTGGAGTCCGTCGGGGGCGGCGTGGCCCGTGGCGTCTATCCCGGGCCGTCATGCAGGATCGTCCAGGTCTCCCGTCAGGAGCGTTCCAGTATCTCGCCGAGGATCCTGGCGGCCTTGCCGACCAGGGCCTGACAGGCCTCACGCCCCCCGCCTTCCCGGAAGCGCTTTACCTGATCGGGATCGCGCCATTCAACCCCGGTGATGTCGCGACACAGGATTTTGCCGTCCGCCACTTCGTCCCGGAAGCGCCTCACGAACAGGTGCGAGCATTTCCTCATCCTGATATCGGCCTCCTGGCCGGGTTTTGAACGCCCGAATCGCAAACCGATGGCGGCCAGTCCGCCGATGACAATCCCGCAGGTTTCTCCATGCCCATCCAGCCCGCCCCCGAAAGGATCCATGGCCCGGATCAGATTCTCATCCTCTATCCCCAGTTTTTCCTGCCCGACCGCAAGAATCGCCTGGCTTCAATGCAATCGGATCCTGAACAGCCTTGCCGCCTTTTCCTGCATGTCATCCGGGTTCATGGACGCCTCCCCTGCCCGTTTCAAGGCCCTGGTGGTTCAGACACGTTTCCGCCATACACCGCCCCGGGGAATCCCCGGGAACGCCGGACCGCGGCCGCGGTCATTCCGGCATTCCGGCACGACGGCCGTCAGCGATCACCGAACGCTCGACCGGCATCGTCCGTGAATCCATAGTGGGCGGTGAATACAAATTTCAGTTTTTTCTGGGCGGTCAGCTTCCGGATGGATGCTTCCTGCGTGGCCGAATCCATGTTGAAAAATTCATTAAATAAATCGGCTTTCCCGTTTTTCAGGCTCATCGTATCGCCGACAAAAAGGTAGGCCCCGTCGATGACGTAGCTCATGGCGCCGGGGGTGTGGCCGGGCGTGGCAATGCCCCGCACGCTTCTCCCGGAAACATCGATGGCTTGACCGTCGTCCAGCAGCGCGTAGCGGGGGATCTTCGGATTGTGGATGACGGCAAAACGGGGCGTCGTTCCGTTGATCATCTGCTCCTCGGCCTTCGAGAGGTAAATCGTGGCCCGGGGAAAGAGGTCCAGTGCGGCCACATGATCGAAATCGGTGTGCGTCAAAAAGACGGCCGTCACCTTTGACGGGTCTATGGACAGGGTCTGCATCTCCTGCCGGACCCGCTCCAGGCTGTTGCCCGCATCGACGGCGATATATCCGTCCGCGCCTTTGATCAGGAAAAGATTGACGTAGGAATCCCGGACGGCATACACGCCGGCCGTGATCTCCCCGGTGGCCGACGGCGTCATCTTCCGCGTTTCCATGTTCATCTTGACGAGATACCCGCCCAGGGCCAGGATGACCAGGACCAGGACGATGCCGACCCCCGCCAAGAATCTTTTCGCTGTTTTCTTCATCGTCGCCCCCCTTCCTTCGCAAGAGACTCCTTCTCCAGGTTTTCCCTCTTTTGCCCTTGTCTCGCCGCACGGGAGACGCCCGAGTTCCCGACGATCCCGCGTCCCGTCCGGCCATCCCCCGGCCGCCCGTTTTTCCTATGCACCCTCGTCCCCCAAAAGGCAAGGGGAGATTTCATGGATATCTTAGCGATATGCAAAGCAATCGTCGTTTCCCTCGCCTTTTGTCCGTTCATTGCGTATGATATGTTGGATTGGCGTGTCGGTCAATCCCGAACGGGCACGAACCATGAACCGGAAGACGACCCTCATCATTTTCACGGATCTCGACGGCACCCTGCTGAACGAAGCCGATTACGCGTGGACGGATGCAACTCCCGCCCTGACGGCACTCCGGGAGCACCACATCCCGCTGATCTTCACGACGAGCAAAACACGGGCGGAAGTTGAGCGCCTGCAGGCGGCGATGGACATCCGGGACCCCTTCATCTGCGAGAACGGCGCCGCCGTTTTCTTCCCCGAGGGGTACCGCCGTTTTTCGATTCCTCATGCGGTTCGGCAGGACCGTTATCGCGTCCTTTCCCGAGGCGTTCCGTATGCCGAGCTCCGCCGCTTCGTGGCCGAGGCCGGGACGCGTTGCGGTGTCCTCGGATTCGGGGACCTGTCGCCCCAGGAGATCGCCGGGCTGACGGACCTGCCGCTGGCGGAGGCCCGCCTGGCCAAGGCCAGGGAATTTTCCGAACCCCTGATCATCGAAAACCCGGAGCACGTTGCGACCTTCAGGAAAATGGCCCAGGCCCGCGGGTTCAGTCTCGTCCGGGGCGGACGGTTCCACCATCTCTCGGGAGGCGGACAGGACAAGGGCCATGGCGTCCGCCTGACCGCAGGGGTTTTTCGCAGTAACCTGGGCCGGGCACCGTTAACGATCGGCTTGGGCGACAGCGAAAACGACGCTCCCCTGCTCGACGCGGTCAACATTCCCGTGATCATCCCCCACGCTGGAGGCGGTGGCATCGACGGGGGTTTCCCGAGCGCCAGACGCGCCGCCCACCCGGGCAGCCGGGGCTGGAACGAGGCGGTCCTCGCGCTGCTCGACGAGGCGGGCGTGATTCCCATCCGCGGCCGCGGGCAGGACGCGGGTCGGCGAAAATGGCCGCATTTTTTATTTGATAAAGAGCCGCTCTGAAGCTATCCTGGCTCGGGAAGTCCGATTCCCGGGGGAAACGCCGGGCAACCTGAGCACAACCGATATCCAATCCGCATCATCCGCCGACGGGGCCCGGAATCCCATCGGCCCTTCAGGAGACGCAGCATGACTTCGCAAAAACGCATCACGAGACGTTTCATTCTGGGGCTGTCGTTCCTGATCTTCCTGATTTCTGCGCTGTGTGCCGTTCCCACCGGCGACGCGCGCCAATCCGCCCCCAAGGAGGCCAAAGACGTCCAGGCTGCCGGCGCCCCGGTGGTTTTCGACAACCGGACCCTTTTTTCGATTCAGGCCAGGGTGTTTTCCCTTTCCCACGAAGAACGGGCGAAATTCGTCCAGGCCCGGATCGCGAAACTGGCCGATAACCATCAGGTCGGGATCGACAAGATCTCGGTCACGAACGGGGAGACCTCCACGGACGTTTCCGTCGACGACTTGGTGCTCATGACCGTGACGGACGCCGACGCCAAGGCCGCGGGAAAGAAGAGACTCGAACTCGCCCAGGAATACGCCGCGACGATCCAGGCCGCCATCGGGGAATACCGAAAAGACAGGAGCGTGAAGTCGGTTCTGACCGGCGTGCTGTTTGCCGTTCTGTTCACGGTCGTTCTGGGCCTGTTCGTCTACGCCTGGAAAAAACTCTTCGTCAAGGTGTATGCCATCGTCGAATCGTGGAAAGGGGTGCGCATTCCCGCGATCAAATTCCAGAAGCTGGAGATTTTAAGCTCCCGGCAACTCGGCGACATGCTGATCCGGGCAGCCAGGCTGATCTATTGGGTTATCCTGCTGGCGACCCTGTACTTCTATACGGGGTTCGTCCTGACGTTCTTCCCCTGGACAAAGGCGTATTCATCGAAGATCCTGGGCTACATCCTGACGCCGCTGTCGATCATCGCCGGCGCCCTGCTGGACTTCCTGCCGAACCTGTTTTTCCTGACGATCATCGTCCTGATCATGTACTACCTGCTGAAGCTCGCCAAATTCGTCTTCTCGGCCGTGGAGAAGGGCGTCCTCGTCTTTCCCGGCTTTTATCCCGAATGGGCCCCGTCGACCTATGCGATCGTCCGTTTCCTCCTGCTGGCATTCGGGGTGGTGGCCGCGTTTCCTTACCTCCCGGGTTCGGACGCGCCGGCCTTCAAGGGGGTGTCCATCTTTATCGGCGTCCTGCTGTCCTTGGGCTCCACGGCGGCCGTCGCCAATGTCGTGGCCGGCCTGATCATGACCTACATGCGGGCCTTTCGCATCGGCGATCGCGTCCGGATATCGGACGCCACGGGCGACGTGGTCGAAAAGACGCTGCTCGTGACGCGCCTGAGGACCATCAAGAACGAGGAAATCACCATTCCCAACGCCATGATTCTCGGCAGCCACATCGTGAATTACAGCTCCTCTTCGGAAACGGCCGGCCTCATCCTGCACACCGGCGTGACGATCGGCTACGACGTGCCGTGGAGGGAAGTTCATGCATGTCTGACGGCCGCTGCCGCCAAAACGGCCCACATCCTGAAGGCGCCGGCCCCCTTTGTTTTCCAGACGAGCTTGGATGATTCCTATGTCAGCTACGAACTGAATGCCTACACGGACCAACCCGCCATGATGGCATCTACTTATTCGGAATTGCACCAGAACATCCAGGACACCTTCAACGAGGCGGGCATTGAGATCATGTCGCCCCATTATGCCGCCCTGCGGGAAGGCAACCAAACGACCATCCCGGAGGCGTATCTGCCGGAATCCTACACGCCGCCGGCCTTCAGGGTTGCGGGGCCGGGGGGCAAGACCGGCGGGAATCCTTGATTGACCGTTTATTTCCGGAGGGCCTCCATGATGCAAAGATTCTCCTCAGCCATTCGCGACCATGTCCGCCAGAAGATCGAGGGGCTCCGACTGGCCGACATCGTCATCGGCATCCCCGCCTACCAGAGCGGACCCGCCATCGTTCATGTGATCCGGACCGTGGCTCAGGGCCTGAAGGACCACTACCCTGACGCCAAGGCGCTCATCATGATCGCGGACGGGGGCTCCACAGACGATACGCGCGACCTGGCGCGTTCCTACGACGTCAAGTCCTTCAACATCGACAAGATCGTCACGATCTACCGGGGACTGCCGGGCAAAGGATCCGCGTTGCGGGCCGCGTTCGAGGTGGCCGCCTTTCTCAAACCGAAGGCGATGGCCGTGTTCGACTCCGATCTCGCCTCCATCACCCCGAACTGGGTCCGGAACCTGCTGGATCCGGTTTTCGGCGGTTACGATTTCGTCGTGCCGGACTATCAGCGCCACAAGCTCGACGGGACCATCACCAACACCATCGCCTACAACCTGACGCGCGCCCTCTACGGCCGGCGGATCCGCCAGCCGATCGGGGGCGATTTCGGCATCTCCCTCCCTCTGGTTCGGGATTACCTGCAGCGCGAGGTTTGGGAAACGGACGTCGCCCGCTTCGGCATCGACATCTGGATGACCACCACGGCGATCGTCTCGGGATATCGGATCTGCCAGGCCAGGCTGGGGTCCAAGATCCACGGGGAAAAGGATCCGGCGGCCGATCTGGGGCCCATGTTTCGCCAGGTGGTGGGCACCATCTTTCAGCTCATGGAGGACTACGAAACCCACTGGCGCCAGGTGCAGGCCTCGACCAGCGTCCCCACGCTGGGCGACTATGTGGGAGAGGAGCCGCCGCCCCTGTCCATCGACCAGGAGAGCCTGATCGACTATTTCCGGATCGGCTTCAGGAACTTCGGCGGGGTCTGGCACAAGATCCTGGAGCGCCGGGATCTGGACGTCGTGAAGCATCTCGCCCGGCATACCGACGCCAGCGCCTTCACCATGCCTGTCGAAGCCTGGGTCCGTACCGTTTACCGCTACATGCGGGCCTTTCACACCACGCCCAGGCAACGGATGAAGCTCCTCGACACGCTGATCCCGCTGTACTACGGACGGGTCGCATCCCTGGTCAATGAACTTCGAGACAAGGATGCGGCCGGTGCGGAGGAACACTTCGAACAGCAGGCCCGGATGTTCGAGTCCATGAAGGGGTACCTGCTTGACCTCTGGGAAAAAACGGAAGGAGAGGAACCATGGCAGACTTCTACCAGCACGGCATGATCACCACGCTGCAAAGGCTCGGGGAGCGCCCACTCGCGGAACTGGAGACCGACCTCCAGGCCGTCGCCCGCAAGCGGAACATCGCCCTGCTACTCCCCGCCCTCGTGTCGGAATTCGACACCCCGTCCATGCCCCGCATCATCGCTGAGTTGACGGCGGTCCGCTACCTGCGCCGCCTGGTCCTGTCCCTCGATCGCGCCGACAAACGGCAGTTCTCCAGAGTCAAGAAGGTCTTGTCCGTCCTGCCCATGGAGGTCCGCGTCGTCTGGCATGACGGACCGCGGATGAAAGCGCTCTACAAGGAATTGCGGGCCTGCGATTTCTCCGTCGACACTCCCGGCAAAGGCCGGTCGGTCTGGATGACCCTGGGCTATCTGCTGGCCGACAAGAACATCTATGCCATCGCCCTACACGACACGGACATCATCAACTATTCCCGGGAAATGCTCGCGCGCCTGATCTACCCCGTAGTGCAGCCGGCGGTCGATTTCGAATTCAGCAAAGGGTATTACGCCCGTGTGACGGACCGGCTCTACGGACGGGTGACCCGGCTCTACTACATCCCGCTGATCCGGACGTTGAAGCGGATTCTGGAGTACAACGCCTTTCTCGAATACTTGGGCAACTTCCGCTACGCGCTTTCCGGCGAGTTTGCCCTGGTCAGTAGCCTCGCCCGCGGCATCCGCATCTCGCCCACTTGGGGGCTTGAAGTCTCGCTCTTAAGCGAGGTCTACCAGCGGGCATCCCTCAACCGCATCTGCCAGGTGGAGATCTCCGAAACCTACGAACACAAGCACCAGGGAATGGACAGGGAAAAGCCCGACGCGGGGCTGGTGCGCATGGCCAAGGACATCGCCGAGGCGCTGATGCGCGTCCTGAGTCAGGACGGCATCGTGATGAGCCAGGCCTTCTTCCGGACCCTGTACACGGCCTACATCGAGGAGGCCCGGGTGGCCATCGAGAAGTACCATGCCCTGTCCCTGCTCAACGGCCTGTACTACGACCGCCATTCCGAAATCGAGGCGACGGAAACGTTCGTCGTCGCACTGCAGGAGGCGACCAAGGCCTTCGTCGCCGACCCGGTGGGCATCCCCATGATGTCCGCCTGGGTCCGGATTGAGGCGGCCATCCCCGATTTCGGCGACCGTCTCACGGAGGCAGTGGAAGCGGACAACCGCTAGCCGTCGGCAGACGCCCCCAGCGCGCCGAAATAGAGCCAGCCGAGCCCCAGAATCGCGGATATCAGGGAGGCCAGCATGGTGCCGAGCCGGGCCTGTTCGAAGAGCGAGGGAGCTCCGGCGAAGGCCAACTGCCCAATAAAGAGGGACATCGTGAATCCGATGCCCCCGAGCCAGGCCGCACCCGAAATGTGACGCCACCCGACGCCGCCGGGGAGGCTCGCCATCCCGAGTCTCACGGCCAGCCAAGAGAATCCCGTGATCCCGAGGAACTTCCCGAAAACGAGCCCCAGAACGACCCCCAGCGTCACAGGTTGAAGGACAACCTCCCGGATCGGCATCGCTGACACATCCAGCCCCGCATTGGCCATGGCAAACAGCGGGATGATCCCAAAGGTTACCCAGGGGGCGAGGCGGTGCTCCATCCGCTGCTGGGGCGACTGCACGGCGGCGGACGTCCTTTCGAGACGCTCGGCCAGACCGAACAACCGGGCAATGCTCAGGAAAATATCGCTCCCTTCGGAATCCGACTCGGCCTCGTGCAGTGCCTGTTTCACCGCATCGAGCCGCTCATCGAACTGATGGGGCGTAAAGATGGGGCGCGCGGGGATCACGAAGGCCAGGAGCACACCGGCCAGGGTGGCATGTATCCCCGACTTCAGAAGCGCCAGCCACAGGAGAATCCCCAGGATGGCATAGGGCAAGGAGTGGCGGATCCCGCCGCGGTTCAGGAGAACCAGGATGCCCAGCAGTACGGCGGCCGCGGCCAGGAGCTGCATATCGATGGCCCGCGTGTAGAAAAGCGCGATGACCAGCACCGCCCCCAGGTCATCCGCAATGGCCAAGGCGGTCAGAAAGATAATGACCCCGCGCGGGATGCGCCAGGCAAGGAGGACCAGGATGCCCACGGCAAAGGCGATGTCCGTGGCCATCGGAACGCCCCAGCCCACCGCGGCCGGTCCGGAAGGGTTAAACAGAAGATAGATGCCCGCCGGGGCGAGCATCCCGCCGACAGCCCCCGCGACCGGAAGGGCCGCGTTGCGCAGGGAAGCGAGTTCGCCCACCATGATTTCCCGCTTCAGTTCCAGCCCGACAAGGAGGAAAAAGAGGGCCATCAGGCCTTCGTTCACCCAGGCGTGCAGGGACATCTCCAGGGTCCGAAGGCCCAACCCCACCCGGAAGGGCGTCTCCCAGAGATGCCGGTAGGCGTCGCCCCACGGCGAGCTGGCCACGATGAGGGTCAGGAGGGTCATCCCCATGAGCACGATCCCGCCGGCCGTGGTCTGCCGGAGGAACCGCTCGAACGGGCTCAAGATCTTTCCGAAAAGGGGTTCGAGGGGGTAAGGATGCTCCGTTGTGATTCTCGGCTTCATAGGCCTGTCCGCCTCGGATTCCTCGGGCTCGCTGTCGGGATCGTCAGGTCCTCGGGCGGGCCCATGTTCATGGGAGTCCCCGGAGCCACCGGATATTCATGTTGGATGAGCAGGGCTTCCGGAAGAATCGGAGGTGACAGCTCTCGATCAACCTTTTGGACAGAAGCCCTGCTCAACAATCTCGCAATCTTCAACGCGTGGGGTCGGGCGATGGGCCCTCGCTCCCGGATCCGCCGAATATCCTTCTCAGACGCCGAACGATCCCCTTCACAAGGGTCGGAATCAGCCAGAAAAAGGCGAGCAGGATCATGACGCCGACGACCATCAATTCTGGACCTGTAACATGCATCTGCATGGAAACCCCCCATAAAAAAAGCCGCCACCTGATTGTCATCAGATGGCGGCCCGGCCATCACCCTGTCCTCCATAAGTCCTTTCGACCCATGGACCCGTTTTGACTATGACCTCAAACGCATTCCGTTCGAGTGGCTGAAAGATCGCCTTTCCCGGCTCTCCCCGGGGAAGGGGTCATCGGCCCGGCATCACCCCCGCAACGTTGAGGGGTCCTGCTGCCGAAGAACTGTGTCTCCTCTTATAGCGAATCGCTCAAAAGAATGCAAGCATCGCGATCCTCCTCGCCGGCGGATCGTTCCGGGGTTGTTTTCGGGGAGGGATTCCGGTATACGAAAACCCGGACGCGAAGGCCCGGGAGCGCCGTCCGGCGCGGCGGGTCCGCGGACACGCCCGCGACGGGGGCGGAGACGATTGCAGAAGGAGGCACGCCATGGCACTTGAGGATATTTCCGTTCATGAATGGTCGGTTCGGATTCACCACCTTTGGGAAAAGCAGTGGCTCGTCCTCACCGCCGGGGATTTCGCCGCGGGCCGGTACAACGCCATGACGGTCGCCTGGGGCAGCATGGGCTGCATGTGGAAAGTGCCGTTCGTGCAGGTCGTCGTCCGTCCGACGCGCCACACCCACGCCTTCATGGAGCGATACGAAAGCTTCACCCTGTGCGCCTTTCCGGAGGCGTACCGGTCCGCCGTACTGTTGATCGGGACGAAATCGGGCCGGGACCTGGACAAGATCGCCGCGTCGGGTCTGACGCCCGTCGCCCCGTCCGCGGTCGCCGCGCCCGCCTACGCGGAGGCGGAACTCGTGGTCGAGTGCAAAAAGATGTACTGGCAGGACATGGACCCCGGGCACTTCCTCGATCCGTCCATCGACGGGAACTACCCCCAGAAGGACTACCACCGCATCTATTTCGGCCGGATCATGGCCCTCCGCGGGCGGACCGCCTGACCCGTTCCGCCCCCGCGCCCGATTCGCGCCCCTAAAGGCGCCCGGCCATCTCCTCCAGGGCGTCCACGAGGCGGGGGCCGGGGCGCAGAATGCCGTCGCCGACGGTGTAGACGCGCCCCCGGCGGACCGCGTCGAGCGAGCGGAGGCGCTTCAGGAGTCGGTCCGCGGACGCCATGACGTCGTCGTGTCCGCGGGCGATGAAGATGACGTCGGGGTTGCGGCCGAGCACGGACTCGAGGGACAGCTTCGGATAGGCCGCGCGGCCGGCCGCACCGATGTTGACGAGACCGAGCAGGGTGAGGGCGTCGTCCATGGTCGTGCCCTTCCCCGCCACGATGAGCGGCTCCGGCTGGATGATGAAGAGCGCGGTGCGGATCCGCGGGGTGCCCCGCGTCCTGGCCCGGTTCTCGATGCGTTCAAACGTCCGCTCCATCGTCTCCGCCCGCTCGCGGGCCCGACCGGGCACCGCCAGCACCTCCCCCAGGCTTCGGATTTCACGCGGCAGATCCCGGATGTGGCCGGTTTTGAAAACGTTCGTGCGGATGCCGAGCGCCCGCAGCCGGTCCGCGACGGCGCGCGGATTGCCGTCGTCCGTCAGCAGGACGAGGTCCGGCCGCAGGGCGACGACGGCCTCCAGGGAGGGATTGACGAACCCCCCGACTTTCGGTTTCTGCCGCGCGGCCGGCGGCAGGAGGCAGTAGTCCGTGACGCCCGCGATCCGGTCCGCCAGACCCAGATCGAAGAGGATTTCCGTCAGATTCGGCGCGAGGGAAACGATCCGCCGCGGCGGGTCGGCCGCCGCGGCATGCAGGCAAAAAAACAGCAGTGCGAACCCGATCAGGGTTCCGGGGAGAATCTTCCTTGGGGTCATGACATGCCAATCGCTCCTGAGCGACCTGCTTACGCCAGCCGGAAGGGCTTGTCAACCGCTCCTTGACAAGCCCTTCCGGCGCGTGCTACGCCGCAGGCGATCCGATCGGAACGACCGGCGGCGATCGAATTCCCCTCCGTTCGAGGCCTCGCTCCGGCCCGAAAGGAATCCCGGTTCGCCCGCTCGTCATCCCGGCTTCGGAGGACGAGCGGGGATTGAAAGGCATGTCGCGATGGACAACGGCTGGCCGGACTTGAAGGGTCGCTTCCCGTTCCGCCTGGGGACCACCTCCTATATCCTCCCGGCGCCGATCCTCCCCAATGTCCGTTTTCTCGCGCCCCTCGTGGACGAAATCGAGCTGGTGCTCTTCGAAAGCCGCTTGGCCGAAAATCTCCCCACCGAGACGGAAATCCGAGAACTGGCGCACCTCGGCAATGCGTACGACCTGAGGTACAACGTTCATCTGCCGACGGATCTGGCCCTGGGCGATCCCGACGCGGCGGTTCGGCGGGCGGCGGGCGAAACTCTGCGGAAGTTTTACGAACGGACCCTGCCCCTGGCACCGACGGCCTACGTCCTCCACCTGGAGGGTCAGCCCGCCGCCGGGGAAGGGAGTGCCGCGTTGGACCGCTGGCGGGAGAACTGCCTGTCGTCGCTCGCGGCGCTTTTCGACACCGGCGTGGACCGGGAATGTCTGGCCGTGGAAAACCTCGAAGCCCCCTTCGCCGCCATCGCGCCGATCGTGGCGGCCCTCGACCTGAACGTCTGTCTGGACGCGGGGCACCTGTTGAGACAGTCGCTCCCGATGGCGAACCTGTTCACGCCGTACGGAAAGAAAACGGTCATGATCCATCTCCACGGAATCGACGGCGGGTGCGATCACCGCTCCCTCAAAGGCGTTCCCGAAGCGGCATGGTCGTTCCTGCGCAGCTTTCTCGAAACCTATCGCGGCGGCGTCTCGATCGAGGTCTTCACGCGGGAGGATCTCCGGGATTCGCTCACTCGCATGGCGGAGCTTTGCTGATGGCGCGGATGGTCCTGATCACGGGCGGCAGCCGGAGCGGCAAGAGCGCCTACGCCCAGACGACGGCCGAGGCGATGGCGGGTCCAAGGACCTTCATCGCCACCTGCCCGGTCCTCGACGACGAGATGGTCGCGCGGATTCGCCGCCACCGGGAGGCGCGGAGCGGCGCCGCGTGGACGACGATCGAGGAGGAATTCGATCTGGCCGGGGCCCTGCGGCAGTGGGGCGGGGACGGGGTGGCGCTCGTCGATTGCCTCACCCTGTGGGTCAACAACCTCCTGTACGTGGCGGAACGGCAGGGCCGGGCCGTTTCGGAAGACGACATCGCCGACCGCTGCCGGGACATCATCCGAACCTGCGAATTGCTGACGGGGACGGTGATTCTCGTCACGAACGAGGTCGGTCTGGGAATCGTCCCGGACACCCCCCTGGCCCGGCTCTACCGGGACCTGGCCGGGCGGTGCAACCAGGTCATGGCGCAGGCGGCGGAGACGGTCGTCCTGATGGTCAGCGGCTTGCCCCTGTTCCTCAAAGGGGGGGACGCGCATCGGTGGGCGCCGTGAGCCGTGAGGTCCTGCGCAGTCAACCGGTATTCTCCCCCGGATCGGCATCAGGCCATCGGTCGCCGTCCCGGATCAAGTAAGAAAAAGGAAATAGGAATGACCCTGCTTGAAACGGTCGCAAACAGCATCCCGCCCGCGGACGCCGGGGCCCGCGCCCGCGCGCACGCGCGCCTGGAACAGCTCTCCATGCCCCACTGGGCTCTCGGTCGCCTGATGGATCTCGCGGAGGATCTCGCCGGCATCACCGGGAGCGCACAGCCGCCCGTCGCCCGGAAGACGATCGTCACGATGGCGGCGGATCACGGCGTCGCCGCCCGCGGGGTCAGCCGGTACCCGCAGGAGGTGACCGTCCAGATGGTCCGCAACTTCGTCCGGGGAGGCGCGGGGATCAACGCCCTGGCGCGCCTCGCCGGGGCGGAGGTGATCGTCGTCGATCTGGGCGTCGCGGGGGATTTGAGCGATCTGGCCGATGCCGGCCGGATCCTGTCGCGGCGGATCGCCGCCGGCACCCGGGACATGACCGCGGGCCCCGCCATGTCGCGCGAACAGGCGCGGGCGGCCCTGGAGGCCGGGATCGCCGTGGCCCGGGAGCTGGGACCGACGACGGACGTCTTCGGCACCGGCGAGATGGGCATCGGCAACACCGCCCCCAGCAGCGCCATCGTCGCCCTCTACAGCGGACGCCCCGTTGCGGACGTGACGGGGCGCGGCACGGGGATCGACGACGCGGGCCTCCGGCGCAAGATCGACCTGATCGAGCAGGCCCTCGCTGTCAACGCCCCGGACCCCGCCGACCCCCTCGGCGTCCTCGCCGCGGTCGGCGGCTTCGAGATCGGCGGCATCGCCGGGCTGATCCTTGGCGCGGCAGCGCAGCGGAAACCCGTTCTCGTGGATGGGTTCATCTCCACGGCCGGCGCCATCCTCGCCGCCCGGATCGCCCCGCGGAGTATCGACGCCATGATCTCCTCCCACCGGAGTCTCGAGCCGGGGCACCGGATTGCCCTGGATTGCCTGGGCAAGCGGCCGCTCCTCGATCTGGACCTGCGTCTGGGCGAGGGAACGGGGGCGGCGCTGGCCATGCACCTGGTGGAGGCCGCCGTACGCGTCCTCACGGACGTCGCGACCTTCGAGGAGGCGAACGTCTCCAAGGCGGATTCATGAAGGCATTTTTCGCCGCCCTCCAGTTTCTCACGGTCCTGCCCGTCCCCCGGCGGTTTCGGGGCGCCGGGGCCGACCTGGAGCGGTGCGCCCCCTTCTTCCCCCTGGTCGGTCTGCTGGTCGGTGCCCTCGCCGCCCTGTTCGATTTCCTGGTCTCGCAGCTTCTGCCCCCCGCCATCGCCAGTACGCTGACGGTGCTCATCCTCGTGAAGCTCACCGGCGGTCTCCACATGGACGGGCTCGCCGATACGGCGGACGGATTCTTCAGCGCCCGCGACCGGGAAACGATGCTCGCCATCATGCGGGACAGCCGCATCGGCGCGATGGGGGTCATGGCGATCGTCTTCGTCATTCTGATCAAGGTCGGCGCCCTGACGACCCTGGAGCTTCCGCGGCGGACGGCCTTGATCCTCCTGACGCCCGTCGCCGGCCGCGTCGCCCTGCTGGCCATGATGACGGCCCTCCCCTATGCCCGCCCCGAAGGCGGACTGGCCTCGCGCTTCCTCCGTCACCGATCCTGGGCCAACGCGGTCTGGGGCGCGTGTTTTCTCGTGATCGCGGGCGGCCTTCTCGCCCAGTGGATGGGGATCGCCGCCGCCGTTCTGGCGCTGGCGGCCACGGCGGTCGTGTCGGCATACAGCCGGCGCAAGATCGGCGGCTTCACGGGCGACACCCTGGGCGCCGCGTGCGAGATCGCCGAATCCACGGTCCTCCTCACGGCGGCGGCCTGGGCCTACGGTCTTTTGCTTTTCTGATGTTGAAGAGACCGCAGGGAGGGCAACTCCCCGGCGGACGGAACCTCGGAAAAGAGGCGCATCCAGTTGAACCGGACAGATCCCTTGAGTTGGCGCAACAGGCCATTGTTGCGGAGAATGGGGCGGCAGGGGCGCCACGCTGATGTTCCCGCAAAATCCCATCGGCTTGCGCATGATATTTCCGATGATAAGGACTAAACTCCATGAGAGAAGGAGGCAGATCGATGAACAAGACAACCGTCGAGGGCAATCTGATCGCCCAGCCGCTGAAGCTGGCCGATCTGGCCGTCTATCAGACACATTCCATCGTCAGCCGCGAGATCATCAAGAAAGCAACGGGAACCGTCACGGTGTTCGCCTTCGATGCGGGTGAAGGCCTCAGTGAACATACGGCGCCGTTCGACGCCTTGGTGTACGCCCTGGAAGGTCGGGGCGAGATCATGATCTCGGAAACGTGGCACACCGTCCGGGAAGGCGACATGATCATCATGCCGGCCAACCGTCCCCATGCGCTCAAAGCCACGGATCGCTTCAAGATGCTGCTGGTCCTGGTCAAATAGGAGTCGAAAACATGCATCTTGAACGCGTCACGATTCACCCGGACAAGTATCCCCTGCGGGATCGTTACCCGTTCAACCTGCCTGTGTTTTCTCAACCGCAATCGATCCCCTTCACAACGCCCGTGACCCTTTTCGTCGGAGAAAACGGAACGGGCAAGTCCACCCTCCTGGAGGCGCTTGCCCAAAGCTGCGGAATCCATATCTGGCGGGATGTGTCGCGATCCCGCTTCGAGAACAATCCGTACGAGGACCAGTTTCACAGCGGCCTGAGCGTGACGTGGACGTCAGGCCGCGTGCCCGGATCGTACTTCGGGTCCGCCATCTTTCACCACTTCGCCCAGATTCTGGACGAGTGGGCGGCGGCTGACCCCGGTCAGCTCAGGCACTTCGGCGGGAAGTCGCTCCTGACGCAGTCGCACGGCCAGTCGCTCCTGTCCTTTTTCCGGAGCCGTTACCGCCTGAAGGGGCTCTACCTTCTGGACGAACCGGAAACGGCCCTGTCCCCGCGCAGCCAGATCGATCTTCTGGAGATCCTGACAAACGCCGACGACGGCCGGGATGCCCAGTTCATCATCGCCACCCATTCTCCGCTTCTGCTGGCCTGCCCGGGCGCCGTCATTTACAGCTTCGATGCAGCGCGCATCAAGACGTTGACCTACGAAGAAACGGAGCACTATCGGATTTACAAAAGCTTCATGGAAGACCGGCGCCGCTTCCTGAGGTCACGGCCGGACGACGATACGGAATAGGGGGAAACCTGTGTGACGATGGGAGACAGTACCTGAAAAGGGTAAGTACCACAGACAAAACACCACCCTTGACTCCGAGTCGTCAGGAGCAAAGGCTTATTAATGGTTGATGACCTTGGCCCGGGACAGGCGATCTGATGCCGGTGGGGTCAATGGTCCTTTATTTCTCCTGAACGACCTCTTCCTGGGCCTGTTTCGGTATGCTCTTTTTCCCACCGTAGCCCCTTTTATCCGGCGTGGCAGCACACGCGGCAAGAAAGGAAACGATGATCAGGCACGACAAAAGGACGGCAAAACGCTTCATATCCCCTCCTGGATGGTGTGGTGCAAATAAATTTATCTGCCCGTAACGACCTCTTCCTGGGCCGGTTTCGGCAGGCTTATCTTCCCGCCATCGCCTCTTTTGTCGGGTCCGGCAGCGCACGCGGCAAGAAAGGAAACGATGATCAGGCATGACAAAAGGACGGCAAAACGTTTCATATCCCCTCCTGGATAGCGTCGTTGCATAAATTTGTTCCGCATTATACTATTGCACCCACAAAAAACAAGGAATAAGCCCATGAAGAAATCATCAGCGACCTTGTTATTGTCTCTGCTGCTCATTTCCTGCGGACGCCTTGAACCGTACGCTGTGCCGCAGGTGTACCTGAACAGCGGCGAGCTGCGGATGGATATCAAGACCGAGGTGAGCGCCGTATCCGCGCTTGCCGTCTCGCCGGACGGCCGTTATCTCCTCACGGTGGACAACGGCGGCACCTACACGGCCAGCGACTTCGGCGTGGTCCGGATGTGGGACCTCGTCGAAGGCCGCCAGGTCTTCAAAAAGACCAACACGCTGAAACTGGCCCATGGGGTGGCGATCTCGCCGGACGGCCGGTATGCGGCAACGGGCGGCGAGACGAGACCTTTTCTGGGCAACCGAAACGTCCCGAAGGAAAAAGAGCAGGAGCAGTATGCCCTGAACGTCTGGGATTTGACGACAGGAACGATCGCCCGGACTTTCGCCGGCTTCAAGGGGCCGTATCGGCAAGTCTACGATGTCAAGTTCTCCCGCGACGGCCGGTATTTCCTTGCCGTAAGCGTGGGCGAGATCTACGTGTTCGACACGTCAATCTGGAGGGCCATCCGCAAGTTCCCAGGCAATCAGTACGGCGGGGCGGCCGATTTCTCACCGGACGGCAAAAGACTCCTGACCGGAGACAGAAACGGCCTGTTCCATCTCTGGGACATCGCGACGTCGAGGAAGATCTGGACCATCCAGGGGCACAAATCGGGCATCATCGGGCTCACGGATGCGACCGGTGCCGCCTTCTCGCCGGACGGCACGTCCGTTGTGACCAGTTCCGGACATGATGGGACGGTCCGCCTGTGGGATGCGGCAAACGGCAAGCCGTTGAGGGAATATACGGACTACAGGGTCGCCCAATATGGCGTCTCCGGCGTGAACGGCCTGTCCCTTTCCCCGGACGGAACGCAGCTTCTGGTCCTGGCCCAGCCGCTGAAAATCGTGGAGCTTCGGACAGGAAAAGAGCTGGCCGATCTTTCCGCTGCCTGGAAGGGCCAGCAGCTCACATATGCGGGCAAGGCCCTTTCCGGAATGTTTCACCCGGACGGCAAGCGGGTGCTGCTCAACCCGAGCGATGCCGCGGTCAGGATGTACGATGCGCAAACGGGTGAAGAGATGGCCATGTTCGTCGGCTTTGCCGATGGCGAATGGCTCGTCATCACCAAGGAGGGTTACTACAACGCTTCCGAGAAAGGGGCGCAATATTTAAGTGTCGTCGTCGGCCAGCAGAGCTACGGGGTGGATAAATTCTACGACGTCTTCTACCGGCCCGATATTGTGGCCGTCAAGCTCCGGGGAGAGGACATCAGCGGTCTGGCCACGGTCAGCATGACCGACGCCATCAAGAGCCCGCCGCCCACGGTCGAACTCACCCACAAGAGCGATGCCGGTCAGGGCAAGGCCAGCGTCTGTTACAGCGTGAAGAGCTCCGGGGGCGGCATCGGCGAGGTTCGATTATTCCACAACGGCAAGCTCATCCAATCGGACGGATACTACCGGGAAGCGGCAAAGGCCTCGCTTGAAAAGACCGCATTGGCCTCCCTGAACAGCAGGACCATCCATGAGGACATGCGGAGCGTCTCCATCATCGACAAAACACCTTCGGTCTCGTCAATCGTTCAGCCCAAAGGGGATTCTTTCGAGGACTGCCGAGAGATAGACACCGTGGCCGGTGAGAATGAAGTCAGTATAGCCGCCTTCAATGCGGGCAACACGATCCAGAGCGCCCTGAAAACCGTTCGCTTCCACTCGGCCATCAAAGCCACGGATCCGCATCTCTACATTCTTTCGATTGGTGTGGACCGCTACCAAGACCAGAACATCACCCTCAAGTATGCCGCCAAGGACGCGATGAATCTGGAGGAAAAGATCAAGGCCCAATCCGCCACACTGTACAAACCCGAGAACATCCACTACGCGCGCCTGACTGACAAGGATGCGACGAAGACCGCGATCATCGGCAAGATCAACGAGCTGGCGGGGCTCGCCAAGCCCGGTGACAGCTTCATCCTCTTCGTGGCCGGCCACGGGTTGCTGCTGCAGAGCCAGTATTACCTGCTCACTCATGATTTCAACGGCCAGGTGAGCGAGGGAAACGTCATCAGCTCCAACGAGATCGTGGAGATGTCCAAAAAAATAAAATCCCTGAGTCAGCTTTTCATTTTCGACACCTGCCATGCCGGCGGAGTCGATTATATCGTCAGCGGGCTGTACGATGCCAGGATGTCCGTGATGGCCAGGAAGATGGGGCTGCATATCTATGCATCGGCGGGCGATAAGCAGGCAGCGATGGACGGCTACAAAGGCAACGGGCTTTTCACATACACCCTGCTCGATGGCCTGAATAACAACAGGGCGGCCGACAAGAACAAAGATGGAAAGGTCAGCATTGTGGGGCTGGGTGAATACTCAAAGACGATGACGACCAGCATCTCCAAACAGATCGGGCATGAACAAACGCCGCTCATGATCCACTTCGGGAAAGACAGCCCGATTTATCAATTGCCGTGAGTGTTTCAGCGGCGCGCCGGGGATCCGATTTCCTTGACGCACCGGCATCCGGTTGCGATGTTCGTCAGGCGGGGTTGGAAAGGAGCGCGGCGCCGAGGCGCTCCTGGCGGGCGAGCAGGCGGCGGCGCCCGAGGGAAAACAGGGCGGTGAGATCGGCCTGGAGCCGCGTCGGCGCAGGATTCTCGCCCGCGCCCGGGCGGGACAGGATGGCTGTAAGACGCTCGAGAAGCGCCACGGCCTGGGGCAACCCCGCAAGCGTTTGCGGAATCCCGGACGGGGCCACCCCCCGGTCCAGGTCCGCCGCCGCGGCAAGGGCCACCCCCGTCAACGTCTCGCGCAGGGCGTGAGCAGCGCCCAGCTCGCTCCGCAGGGTCCGGTCGGGTTCCCCGGCGCGGAGCGCCTCGACCGCCCGCGCCTCGAGCCTTGAAAGCGCCCCCAGGATCGGCCCCGTCATGAGCAGGTCCTCCACCCCGCCGAACGGGATCACCATCGTCTCGCAGGCCGCCTCCACCTCGCCCAGGATCGCCGTCCCCGGTACGGGACAGTCGACGAGTTCGATGCCGCCGTGGGGCGACGGTCTCAGGAACGGCAGGGGCGTGGGCGCCGCCACGGAAAGGCCGGGCGTGCGCCGGGGCACGAGAAAGGCCGTGAAGCGTTTTCGGCCCGCCGCTTCGGAGGTGATGGCGACGACGACGTAAAGATCGGCAATGGGACCGTTCGTGAGATACGCCTTTTCACCCGTGAGCCTGAATCCGTCACCCGCGCGCAGCGCCCGCGTGGCCAGGTGTCTGGGGTGGGCGCCGTGGCCGGGCTCCGAGACGGCAAAGGCGACGGTCAGTCGGCCGCGGGCCAGCTCCGGCAGGAGGCGCCTCCGCTGTTCCGCGTCGCCGAAGCCGTGGACGAGGAAGCGGGCGACGGCCTGCTGAACGAGCCAGGAAAGGGCCAACCCCAGGTTTCCCCCGGAGGCGACGAGCGCCTCGCCGGCCGCCACGAGGGCCGGCCAGCCCCCGCCGCTGCCGCCGTAACGCTTCGGAATGCCGGGCCGGAAGAGACCCGCCTCGCCCATGCGCCGCCACAGGTCGCGGGGAAAGTCATCCCCGTTGTCCAGGTCCCCGCGGCCGGCGATATGCGCGGCGGCGAACCGCGCAAAACGTTGCCTCACCAAACGCGTTTCTGCATGCAGATCTCCGGTCATTACAGGACGAGCTCCTCGATGAAGCGGATCAACTGGTTCAGGTTCCGGCACGGCCGCACCTCGTGACACCAGGGGGCGTAGGTGTAGATCTCGCTGTCCGCCGTGCCCCAGATCGCCTCCGGTTCGGGATTGAGCCAGATCACCCGGCGGCACCGGTCGCGCATCTCGCCCAGGATCGCGTCCTCCGGGCTCAGGTAATTGGAGCGGGCGTCGCCGATGATGATGAGCGTCGTCTTCTTCGTCAGGATCTCCATGTAGCCGCGCTTGAAATGGCGGAACATCTCCCCGTAGTCCGTCGTGGCGTTGAAGCCGACATCGGCTTTCCCGAGAACCCTGCCGATCGCCTCGTTGACCTCGTGCGTGTCGAAGATCTCCGTGACTTCCGTCAGCCGGTCCACGAAGACGAAACTGTGGACGCGGTCGAAACAGTCCTGGAGGGAGTACAGGAGATTCAGCATGAAGCGCGCGGCGGACCAGACGGAGCCCGAAACGTCGCAGAGGGTGACGATCCGGCCCTTCCGGAGGGCCTTGCGCCGGTATTTCAGATCGAGGGGCACGCCGTTGTAGCGGGCGGCGGCCCGGAGGGTCTTCTTGACGTCGAGGGCGCCCCGGTTCCGGACGGCGAAACGGCGGCTCGTGATGTTTTTCAGCTTGCGCACGAGGCCGCCGATGGCCTCGCGCATCTCTTCCATCTCCCGCGGGGTGAAGGACGAGAAGGGCTTTTCGCCGAGCTGCTTGAGACGCTCCCCCGCGTCGACGTTCTTGCGGATGCCGTCCGCGTCGGGCAGCGGCTCGAACATCAGCAGCGCCCGGGCGCGGTCCAGGCGCTCGCCGACGTGACCGGCGAGCGCACGCCGGTCCGCCGCGTCGAGGTCCGTCATTTCGCTCTTGACCAATGCCTGGGCTACGTCGCCCACCCGCAGGATCTGCATGAGGAGCTTCAGGCGGCCTTCAAGGGGCGCCAGGTTGAACTTCACCGTCTGCGGGGAGGCGTCGGATTCCGTCCGGATGCGGTGCAGCGCCCGGAGCAGCCCCTGGGGGTCCCCGGCCAGAAAATCCACCACCGCCCGGTATTCCGCCTCCGGGGCGGCCTCCGGCGCGAGACGCCGGGCCAGGTCCCCGATCTGATCGGCGAAACGTCCGGCGGCCTCCACATCGGCGGCGTCGAGGCGGAACTCGTGAAAGAAGAGGCGGTAAAGGCGGTCGAAGTGGGCCAGCTCCCGGACGCTCTTGGCGAAGTTCGTCCTGAGCGCCGCCCGGAACTCGTCCTCGCGGGCGCAGTCGATCCGCTCCAGATGCCGGAGGCAGTCCAGGACTTCGGAGGTGGAGATCCGCATCCCCGACGCCCGGCAGGAGGAGACGAATTTCAGGACGAGATCGACCATGGCGCGGGACTCACGCGAGGACGCGGTCGAGGTTTTTTCGGACCTTTTCGATGTCGCTCTGGTACTTGCAGACGACGTTCAGGGTGTCCGACAGGACCCCGGGCGACAGCGACCGGGCCTGGAGGGCCAGCAGCGACTGCGCCCAGTCGATGGATTCGGAGATGCTGGGGTTCTTTTTCAGATCGAGGGCGCGGATCCGGCGGATCGCCTCGACGAGGCTCCGCACAAGGGCCTCCTCGACCCCCGGGACCTTGAGTCGCACGATCCGGATCTCCAGATCCCGCTCCGGGTAGTCGATATACAGGTGGACGCACCGGCGCTTGAGCGCGTCGCTCATGTCGCGGTAGTTGTTGGAGGTGAGCAGGACGAAGGGGATCCTGACGGCCTTGCGCGTCCCGAGTTCGGGGATCGAAACCTGGAAATCGCTCAGGAGTTCAAGCAGGAACGCCTCGAATTCCGGATCGGACTTGTCCACCTCGTCCAGGAGGAGAACGACGGGCTCCTCCGAGCTGATCGCCTGGAGGAGCGGGCGGGGCTGGATGAAGCGGTCGGAGAAGAAGGCGTCCTCCTGGGCGGCGATGCGGTCCACCGCCACGGTGAGTGTGTCCGCGTCCGCGATGATGTCGTTGATGCGGCCCTTGACCATCTGGGTGTAGAGGAGCTGCTTGGCGTATTCCCACTCGTACAGGGCCTTCGCCTCGTCCAGCCCCTCGTAGCACTGGAGGCGGATCAGCTCCCGGTTCAGGCTGCGGGACACGGCCTTGGCAAGCTCCGTCTTGCCGACACCGGCGGGCCCTTCCACGAGGATCGGCTTCTGCGTCGCCTCCGCGAGGAAGACCACCGTCGCGATCTCCCGGGAGGGGATGTAGCCGGCCGCCGTCAGGCGCTCCTGGACATCGTCCACACTCTGATATTCCATGAAAACGTCCTTTTTTTCGGGCTTTTATACCAATCAACCCCACAGGTCAAGGAATTCCCGGCGGGGTGTCAGAATTACCTTGACATACGAGGCGGATCCCCTTACCTTCGGCCAACACATCAAAAAAATTCGCCCCGCTTCAGACGATGGAGGTATGCATGCACCGCCTGTTTACATCCATTACCCTCGTCCCCTTGCCGAGAATCAGAATATCGCCTGTTGAACAGGCGCCGTCATGCCCGGATCGCGGAGAAGTTTCACCCTCATCCAACAGGAGGTGACACCGTGTCGGACGATTTGAACACCCTCAAGCAGCGGGCGCTGGCCGATTTCGCCGAGTTCGTCAATCCCATGAAGGTGCGGACCCTGAAGGCCGCCGGCATCGACCTGATCGAGGAACGGCGGGACGGCGCCTGCACCTGGGACCTCACCGGCAGACGCTTCATCGACTGCCAGACGGGCTCGGGCATCATGAACGTCGGGCGCCACAACCGCGAGATCGTGGAGGCGCTCAAGAAGGCGCTGGACACCTACGATATCGGCGTCTTCCTGGTGTGCTCCCGCCAGAAGGCCGACCTCGCCCGGAAGCTCGCCGAGATCACCCCCGGCGACCTGAAGTGCACGGTTTACGGCGCGGGCGGCGGGGAGGCGGTGGACGCCGCGATCAAGATCGCCCGCGGCTACACGATGAAGACGGAGATCATCTACGCCGAGAAGGCCTATCACGGTCATACGGGTTTCGCCCTCTCCGCGATCGGCCGGGCGGCCTACAAGGAGCCGTTCGAGCCGCTGATGCCGGGCTTCAGGCAAGTGCCCTTCGGCGATGCCCGGGCCGTCCGGGAGGCGATGAGTGCGGACACCGCGGCCGTGATCCTCGAACCGGTCCAGGGGGAGGGGGGGATCAACGTCCCGCCGGACGATTACCTGCCGGAGGTCCGTCGCCTCTGCGACGAACACGAGGCGCTGCTCATCCTCGACGAGATCCAGACGGGCTTCGCCCGGACGGGCCGGATGTTCGCGTGCGAGCACTGGGGGGTCGTCCCGGACATCCTGACCCTGGCCAAGTCCCTGGGGGGCGGCCTCTACCCCATCTCCGCCACCGTCTTTAAGGAGGAGATCAACGACTTCTTCATCCCCCACCCCTTCGTTCACCTGTCCACCTTCGGCGGTTCCGATCTGGGGTGCATCGTGGCGCTCGCCGTGATCGACTACATCGAGAAGAACGGCCTGGCCGAACACGCGCGACTCATGGGGGAGCGGTTCCGCGCCGGCTTCGACCGCCTGACGGCGGCCTACCCCGATCTGCTCCTGGAGGTCCGGCAGAAGGGACTGATGATGGGCCTGCAGTACACGAACACCTCCATCGGCCCCCGGATGACGAAGAAGCTCGCCGACCGCGGCGTTCTGGCGATCTACACGGGCAACGACCCGAGCATCTGCCGCCTGATGCCGCCGCTGGTCATCACCCCGGCGGAGGTGGACGAGGTCCTCGCCGCGCTCGCGGGCGCCATGCGGGAGCTTTCCGGAGAGAAGGGCCTCGGGAAGGACGACTGACAACGGCCCCGGGGCTCGTGATCCCCGGGGAAAATGTCTGCAATCATCAGCAAGGGGGGAAGCGTCCTATGGCGACCGGTGCGGAGATCCTGGAGGCGCTCGCCGACTACCAGGTACAGTGCAACGAAAACAAGCGCCTGCGGCGGATGCAGCGGGACTGGTCCCGGCTGCTCCACTTCGTCGCGGACGACACCGGGGACATCTTCACGATGGACGTGGTCCAGGGGGAGATTGTCTCCTACGCGGCGGGGGCCGCGGGCGCCCCGGACATCATCGTCACGACGGCGAGCGAAAACCTCTGCGACATGTTCTGGGGCGATCTCAATCCCTCGCAGAAGTACCTCCAGGGGGAAATCCGCGTCAAAGCGACACAGGAGGACATCGTCCGCCTCGACGCCATCACCATGATCATCTGGCCCGACGTATAAGGAGGCGCGCATGGCGACGGCGACGACGCTGCGGAAGGTGCTCAAGCTCAGGACGGTCATCTCCACCTCCGCCGGCATGGCCCTGGCGACGTCCTGCTATCTGGCGGGCATGCAGGTGGCAACGATGCTGGCGGGCGAACTCGCCTGGATCTCCATCCTCGTCGCGGGGTTGCTGTGCCTTCTGTCCGCCCTGTGCTTCTCGGAGCTGATCGCCCAGTACCCGACCGCGGCAGGGATCAAGCTCTTCATCCAAAACGCCTTCAACGAGCGGATCGCGATCGTCATCGGGATGTTCTACGTCCTGATGGGGATCACGATGGTCGGCGCGGAGAGCTACCTTCTGTCCAGCGTCCTGATGGATTCCCTGCCGCTGGTCAGTCCCGCCTTCGACCGGGTCCTGTGGGTGATCGCCTTCATCGCCTTCGTCGGGTTCATCAATGTCCGGGGGGTGAAGCTCACCGGCCTGGTCCAGGACATCCTGAGCTACGCGATGCTTTTGTTTCTCGTCGGGGTGTCCCTCTACACCTTCACGCGGGTCGGCGTGGACATCCCGGCGGCCCTCGCGCATCCGAAATTGACCTGGGGAAACGTGCTCAATGCCGCCGGGGTGGGGGTCTTCCTCTACGTGGGCTTCGAGTGGGTGACGCCGCTCGCCGAGGAAACGACGGACTACCGGATGATCGGGCGCGGGATGCTCTGGGCCATCGGCATTTTGTCCGTCACCTATTCGCTCTTCACCGTCGCCATGGTCACGGGACTGAGCCATCTGGCCCCCGAGTTCATCCAGCGGGGAACCGACATCCCCCACATCGAGTTCGGCCGGGCAATGTTCGGCAGCGGCGGGGTGCTCTTTTTCGTGGCGATGAGCATTCTGGCCTCGGTGACGTCTTTCAACTCGGGGCTCCTGAACACCTCCCGCTTCGCCTACGCGATGGCCCGCGACAATGTCCTGCCGAAGATCTTCAGCCGGATCCACCCGGACTACGCCACTCCCTGGTTCGCCATTCTGGGCCTGATGGTCTTCGCCCTCGTCGTGTGTTTCCTCATTCTCTTCAGTGGCCAGTACATGTTCATCATTATCATGGCCGCCGCCCTGGAGTGCTTCATCTACGTGGTCATGGCCCTGTGCGTCATCCGCCTGCGGCGAAAGTTCCCCGACCAGGAGCGGAGCTTCAAGGTGCCGGGCGGCTACCTCGTCCCCGCGTTGACCCTCGTCATATTCCTGGGGCTCTTGATCGGCATCTTCTTCGACGTCACCCGCGACCATACGGGCAAAATCCTTTTCGCCAACGGCTGGGTGGCCCTCGTCATGGCGGGATTCTTCCTCGGCACGGCCCTCTACACGCTGTATGTGGTTCCGATCTTCAAAAAGAAGGCCGCGGACCTGGCGGGCAAGCGCGTCAAGCGCCGTCCGGGCAAATCCGCGGCCGAAGGCCGGGGCTCAGGAACCTGACCGTACTTCGAGACCCGTCCCCCGACGAGATCGCCGTTGATTCGCGCCGAACCGCCCCCATGCGTAGCGCGGACGCAAAAACCCCGGTCGGCGGCAATCCCTCCGCCTTCCGGGGTTTCGTGCAACCCTCACCGATTCCGTCCCCGAGAGAACGTGGCTCACTTCCCCCGCGCCAGGGCCTTGTTGAAGCTGTGCGCGATGGCGAGCTCGTACATGAGCTTCCGGCCGACCGCCTCGGTCGGGGCGAAGCGCCGGATGAAGTCGATCTCGACGTCCGTCGGCCGGTCGGTCTCGGCCAAATCGGGGGCGATCTTCAGATCCCAGGGGATGTCCTTGCGGATGTCGTCCACGCTGACGCCGGGATGGACCTTGGCCAGCACCAGTTCCTTGGTCTTCTCGTCGAAGCGGAAAACCCCCTTCGTCGTGAGCAGCATGACCGGGCCGGACCCCTTCGGGAAGAGCCCCGAGGCGTCCCGGCTGTCCCCGCCGTCCAGGTAGCCCGGCGAGGTGAAATAGTCGAGCTTGTTGACGAACTCTCCGCCCCGCATGGTGAGGATGGTCTTCTTGGCGTAGGAGAGAAAATCCGCCGCCCCGCCCGATCCGGGCAGCCGCATCTTCGGCTTGTAGTAATCGCCGATGACCGTGGTGTTGATGTTGCCGAAGCGGTCGACCTGGGCCACCCCCAGGAAGCACACGTCCACGTAGCCCCGGTAGGTCATGGTGAACATGGAGAAGAGGTCCGTGGCGTAGGAGAAGCCCCGGCACGAATGGGCGTCCGCGATGTGGTTCGGCGGCACCAGGGGTTCGATGTCCAGGATGCCGGACTCCATCATGAGGGTGGCGTGCGGCGCGTGCAGGGCCTTGGCCATGGCGCCGGCGGTGGTGGGGAGCCCCACCCCCAGGATGACGTTCTCGCCGTCCCTGATCTCGCGGGCGGCCGTGATGATAAGCAGTTCGTCGAGGGTATATTTCTTAGCCATTGAGCAGTCCCCTTTCCTCCAGGATTCTTTCCATCTCCGCGAGCGTGACGCCCATGCTGCGCTCCCTGTCCTCGTTATCCCAGCACGAGGTGTAGGCGGCGCCGTAGTTCGCCGGCGCGGAGTAGTAGGCCTTCGCCCGGATGGCGTCGAGCGACTCGGCGCCGTGCTTGGCCATGTAATGATCCAGGTAGGCGTGCCGGTCCACGCAGCCGTAGACCCATTCGTCCATCCACGCCTTCAGCCCGTCGCCGTTCATGTCCGACATGAAGAACAGGGCGTACATCAGGCGGTCGAGGTTGTAATACCCGAGCACCTCGGTGGGATGCGCCCCAAAGGGGATCTCCACCACCGCGTCCACCCGGTAGCCGGGGATGACGGTCAGGTGCGGGCTCGACTGGATGATGTCGTGCGCCACGATCTCCTCACAGGAGACGACGATGCGCTTGCTCGCCAGCGCCGCGGCGGCCACGCTGCCCAGGGCGCCCCAGTACTGGGCGTTGCCGAAGCGGTCGGCCCGCTGGACGTGTACGATGCAGACGTCCGGGTTGGCCGCGGGCACGGTCAGGATCTGCTTGCCCGTGTACGGGCAGGGGATGACCCGGTACTTGTCGTCGCCCAGGAATGACCGTTTGTTGAACAGGTCCGTAACCATCGCGCCCTCCAGCACCTGCATGAAGGAAAACCCGTGCATGCCCGCCACGAGCCGGGCGTTGTACTGGAAGTTCGTGTAGTCCTCCATTTCGATTGTCCCCGCCCTCATCGCGCGCTCCACGGCCGAGCCGCCCTCCTTGCCGCCGGCCCGGTAGACGTAGGTGGACACGAGCCGGTCCACGCACCCGCCCCCCACGAGCACCTCCACGTCGAAAACGCCGGACTGCGAGTAGAGCGTCAGGCCCTTCCGCTGCTGCCGGATAACCTCGAAGACCAGGGCGGCACAGGTCCCCACGGTGTAGTTGCCGATGACCAGATGGTCGCCGTCCTTGACGAAGCGGCCGATCGCCTCCTTCGCCGTCATGACCTTGTTTTCTGTGACAGACATGTGTTCCTCCTTGAAAGGATTTGACTCTCGATCGGTCCGGCCAGCGCCGGGGACCGATTTTTTGCATGAATTTTATGGGGCCGAATGCCCTGGGAGTGCGTTCAGCCTTCCCCGCCATCGAAGCCGTACCAGGTCGTGACGTCGTCCACCGGTTCCCGGAGGCTCTCGATCCGGTTGGCGGGGAAATCCTCTTCCGGATAACCGATCGCGATGGCGATGATCAGGCGCTTCTGCGCCGGGATGCCTGTCTGTTCGCGGATCACGTCCGGATACATCACCCCCTGATCCTCGATGCAGGTCCCGAGGCCGTAGGCGAGGGCGGCCAGACACAGGGACTGCATGACCGCGCCGAGGTCGAGCAGCGGCTCCCCGTTCCCCAGCATGCGGTCCGCCGCGAGGATAATCGCCGCCGGGGCGTCGAAGTAGCGAAACCCCCGTTCGAGCCATTGCATCCGTTTGACCGGATCGTTCCGGGGGATGTCCATGAGGCGAAACAGCGCCATGCCGAGCTCCACCTGGCGGCGGCGATAGACGCTGTCCTGGGGCCACCCGATGACCGGGTGCTCCGGCTGCAAGGCCTGCCCGGCGTGGAGCTTTTCGAGATTCGCCCGCCGGACCCTTTCGAGGACCTCCCCCGCGATCACGACGAATTCCCAGGGCTGCGTGTTCATGGCGGACGGCGCCCGGGAAGCGATGCCCAGGATCTCCCTCAAGACGGCCCGGGGAACCGGGTCCGGCTTGAACTTCCGGATGCTCTTGCGTCTCCGGATGGCTTCGATCAGGTCCATGTCCGATGTCCCTCCGTGTTTTTAGCCGCGCGGAACCGATATACGCGATTTTCCGGGAACAGTCAATTCGGGACAGGATGTCCACGGGCGGGCCGACGTTCTGCGCCTGTCATCGGTGGAAACCGGCGCCGTCGGCACCGATTCGATTTGACAGGACCCAACCGCATCCATTATGATTTTCGGGGAATTGTCGCGCGGAGCCGTCGCAAAAAAATCCGGAGGGGGGATGTCATGAAGTCGAGAAAGGCGAAGATCGGGGTCATCGTGCTGGGCGTCGTCCTGGCGATTATCATCGTCGCGGCTGTCGCATTGTCGGTATTTCTCAGGCTTCCGCATCCGTCGTACACCGGAACGCTGGAGATGGACGGCCTCATGGCCGCGGTCGAGGTCCGGACGGACGACCATGGCGTCCCTCATATTTTCGCACAAAACGAGGCCGATCTTTTCTTTGCGCAGGGGTTCATCACGGCGAGGGAACGGATGTTCCAGATGGATCTGACCCGCCTGGCGGGCCGGGGGGAGCTCTCGACACTGCTGGGAGACAAGACGCTCAAAAAGGACCGTTTCTTCAAGACCCTCGGATTCTACCGCGCCTCCGAGGCGGAGTATGCGAACCTGTCGCCGGAGGCCCGGACGTGCGTCGACGCCTACACGCGGGGAGTCAACGCATACATCCGTTCCGTCAAGTTCCTGCCGCTCGAGTACGTCATCTTGCGCGCCAGGCCGCAGCCCTGGAAGCCCGCGGACTGTCTCGTCGCCGGCCTGCTGATGTCCTACCGGTTGAACTCGCCCCGGGGCGTCAAGCCCCTGCTCTACCAGATCCACAACGCCGCCGGACCGGAGCTTTTCAACGAGCTGCTGCCCTGGATCCCGGAATCGGCGCCGTTCATCTCGTCCGCCGGGAACCGCCGCCCCGCCTCGCCCGCGCGCGCCGAGCTTCCCGAACGGGCCGCCCCCGCTCCCGTTGCGGGCATCGACGATGACGGCCCCATCCCCCTGCGGATGCGCGCCAGCAACTGGATGATCTTCTCCGGCGCCAGGACCACCACCGGCAAGGCCGTTTTCGCGGGCAGTCCGGATTTGGAGGCCGTGATCCCGTCGCTCTTCTACCTCATCCACCTGAAGGGGGGGCGCTACGACGTCATCGGCGGTTCGATCGCGGGGATCCCCGGCGTCCACGCGGCGGGCTTCAACGGGAGAATGGCGTGGAGCATCACGGTCGGCCATGGCGACAACCTCGACTACTTCACGGAAACCGTCAACCCGGCGAACGCCAACCAGTATCGGACCGAGGACGGCTACCGGGACTTCCAGGTCCGGGAAGACGTCATCCGGGTCAAGGGCAAGGGCGGATTCAGGGAGGAGAAGCTGACGATCAAAACGTCCCGGCATGGCCCCGTCGTTTCCGGCGTGATGTCCGGCCTGCCGTCGAACTGCGCCATGATGTGGCCGGGGCTGATGGGCCACGACGGCACCGTGGAGGGGCTGCTCGCCCTGAACCGGGCGAGAAATTTCACCGAGTTCCGCCAGGCGCTCCGCCCGATCCGCGGGGCCAGCGTGCACATGGGCTACGCGGACATCGACGGCAATATCGGGTATCAGTACATCACGACCTTCCCCAGGAGGAAATCCGGCGACAACCCGCTGCCGCAGCCGGGGGCACAGGGGCGATACGACTGGACCGGCTACATCCCCTTCGAGGATCACCCCTTCGCGCTCAATCCCGCCAAAGGCTACCTGGCCTCCTTCAACCAGATGCCGGAGGCGGGCGACTATTACGGGACGGCCTTCTTCCTCTTCGAGCGGGCGTACCGCTTCGAGGACATGGTCAAGAGCAAGGACCGCTTCAGCCCGGAGGACATCCGCAGTATGCAGCTCGACGTGGTTTCCACGGTGGCCAAGCGCTGGGTTCCCCACATCCTGCGGGTGTGCGGCGACAGGGAAGGGCTTTCGAAATACGCATCCCTGCTCCGCAAGTGGGATGGCGCGATGGACGCGGACAGCCCCCAGGCGACGATCTTTAATGCATTTTTCACCCGCCTGATTCGAAACACGCTCGAAGACCAGCTCGGCCAAGCGCTCGTCGCCGAACTGTTCAAGGACCTGCACGTCTCCATTCCGGCGCAATGGATGATCCGCCACATGAACGACAACGGTCACGTCCTATGGGACGACATCCGCACGTCCGGCGTCCGGGAAACCCGGGACGACATGGTGATGAAAAGCATGAAGGACGCCATCGCCGAGCTGACCGCCCGCTTCGGCGGCGATCCGAAGCAATGGGCCTGGGGGAAGGTCCACCGGATGACCATCCGGCACCCGCTCGGGGGGGCGCTGCCGTTCCTGAACCTGAAGCCTCTGCCCTACGCGGGCGACGATTTTACGATCCATGCCGGCTGGTGGGACCGGGAGCATCCCTATGACATGGTGAGCGGGGCCGCCATCCGGATCGTGGTGGACATGTCCAACCTTGACACCATGACCCTGATGAGCCCGCCGGGGCAGTCCGGCCATTACCTGAGCCCCTACTACAACGACCTGGCCGGCCTGTGGGCGAGGGGTGAGCAGATCCCGGCGAACTACCGCTCCGCGAAGGGGCTCAAACGATTGCTGGTTCTGGAGCCGAAGAAGGCCTTATAGCGGGGGATCAGGCCCGACGGAACGCCGGTCCGGGAACGAATCTACCACGGTGGCTGGTTCCCGATGCGGTTGCCCATGACCTCGCGCGTGTCCGTCACGACGACGAAGGCCGCCGGGTCCGCCTCGCGGATAATCTGCTTGAGGAGCCCCAGTTCCCGGAAGGTCACGACCGTGTAGAGGACGCGCCGCCGCTGGCCCGAGTATCCGCCCTCCCCTTGCAGGATGGTCAGCCCCCGGTCGATCTCTTTCATGACCCGTCCGGAGATGGCCTCCCACTCGCCGGAGATGATGAAGACGGCCTTGCGTCGGCTCAGACCCATCACGACAACGTCGATGATCTGCGAGGAGACGTACAGGTAGATCAGGGTGTACAGGACGGTCTCCAGGGAGAAGAACAACAGGGATACGGCCAGGATGCAGACGTTGGACGCCAGGATCGTCGTCCCCGGAGGGACGGACCAGCGCTTAAAGAGGATGACCGACAGGATGTCCGTCCCGCCGGTGGAGCCCATGGACCTCAGAACGACCCCCACCCCCAGCCCCATGACGATCCCCGCCAGGAGCGCCGAGAGGAGCGGGTCCGTCAGGGGAATCGGGATCCGCACCCAGGCCAGGGCGCCGGTAAACACCGCCATCCCGACGACGCTGTAGACGAAGAACCGCCGGCCCACGAAGAACCAGCTCGCGGCGAACAGGGGCACGTTGAACAGGAAATACAGGGCGGACACGGGCAACGCAGGCCAGAGGTAATGCACGACGAGGGCGAGCCCCGTGAATCCGCCGCTGACGAACTGCCGGGGGATGAGGATGCCGTTGACGGCCGCCGCGCAGACGGCGCTGCCCGCGGCGAGCAGCACCAGGGTCCAGGCGGCCCGCCGGACGGTCGGCCACAGGGCGGCCGGTGTGTGTTTGATTTCCTTCGTCATCACCGTTCCATCCTTCACTCCCCGTCCCTTCCTCGCAGGGCCGTGCGCGTGAAATATTCGCCTCTTCCCCAGGAAGACCTCATCGCTGTTTGCTGTCTTCGGTACTGTTTATCTTTGGCCGATTTTTGCCGCACCGTCAAGGGTCATTCGGAAAATTCGCCGCAAGACCTTCGCGCCCCGACTTCTTGTTGACATCTTTCAAGTAAATCGGGTAGATTTTGCATACATTTGGACCGTAAGGAGGGAGCGATGAAGTACCTCAAGTACGTCGATGTCGTGCAGTCCATGTTTCCGGATCAACCCCCCTACCAATGGACGGTCAACGCCTCCGCCCCCTGGACGCCCATCGTCAAGCCCCTGGCGGAGAGCACCGTCGCGATGATCAGCTCGAGCGGCGTGTACCGCAAGGATCAGGTCCCGTTCAAACCCGACAAGAACGATCTGTCCTTCCGCGAGATCCCCGCGGACACGGACGTACGCGATCTGGCGATCAGCCACGACTACTACGATCACCGGGACGCGGAGCAAGACGTCAACTGCGTCTTTCCCATCGAGCGGCTGCGGGAGCTCGCCGCCGAGGGGTTCATCGGCGGACTCACGCCGTTCCACCTGACCTTCATGGGCCGCGTCTTCCGCAAGACCCAGTTCCTCGACGAGATGATCCCCGCGATGCTAGCCCGCATCGAGGCGATGAAGGCCGATCTCGTCCTGCTGGTGCCCGCCTGACCGCTCTGCCATCAATCCGTGGGATTGATCGCCCGGGCCCTCGAAGAGAAAGGCACTCCGACCGTGTCCCTGTCCTCGGCCTACGACCTGACGACGCTCGTCAAGCCGCCGCGGACCTTCTTCGTCAACTACCCGCTCGGCCATACCTCGGGCAAGCCGTTCGACCGCGCGAACCAGACGGCCATCCTGAAGGACGCCCTGGGCGGCGCCGCCGGGATCGCCGCACCCGGCGCCATCGCCACGCTTCCCTACGCGTGGGACGACCCGTTCTGGCTCGCCGGGGCGTGAGCATCGCCATCCTTTAATTCTTGCAGTCACCGGCAGGAAGCCGGCGCCATAAACAACCCGGGGGGGGGAAAGCGCTTCATGGAGAACAACAACATCAGTTCCATTCTCGACCTGAACATCGAAACCTATGGCGAATACGACTACCTGATCTACCTGGGGTACGGGGGCGAGAAGATCCTGACCAACGTGGAGATCCTCGCCCGCGCCCGTCGCTTTTCCACGGGGCTGCAAAAGATCGGCGTGAAGCGGGGGGACATCGTGGGCTCGGTCCTGAGCAACGTCCTGGAGATCATCGAGATCATCAACGGCATCAACCGCATGGGTGCCACCTACCTGCCCGTCATCTACATGCTCACGGCGGCGGAGATCCGCTACATCCTGAAGGACTCGGGCTGCAAGGTCATCCTCACGGAGGCCAACCTGCTCCCGAAGGTCCTGGAGGCGGCGAAGGGATTGCCGTCCGTCGAGCGGATCGTCCTGATCGGGGAGGGCGAAGGCGACAACATCGTCCCGTACGAAAGCCTCCTGACGGAGGACGACAGCCGCGGCGACGCCGTCGACGTGGACCCCGATCGCGAAATCGCCGTCCTGATGTACACCTCCGGGACCACGGGCTTCCCGAAGGGCGTCCTGCTCAGTCACCGGACGTTCAGGTTCCAGTTCACGAGCGGCCAGATGGTCTGGGGCGGGAAGGTCGGAGGCCGGGTCCTGACCACCGTCCCCATGAACCACATCTACGGGGTGTTGAGCATCACGGAGGGGAACAAGGGGGGCGGGGTGTGCGTCGTGATGCAGCCCTTCGACCCGCGCCGGGTGCTCGACGTCATCCGCGACTACAAGGCGAATTATGTCTCCGTCGTCCCGACGATGCTCATCTATCTCCTCATGGTCCACAAGCCGGAGATCGACGACCTGTCGTCCCTGGTGCTCTTGATCTGCTCCGGCGGCCCGCTGGCCATGGAAACCCTGAACCAGGCCCAGCAGGCCTTCAAGATGGAGATCACCCAGGGCTACGGCTGCACGGAGGTGGGCGGGTCCATCACGCGCCAGCGCCTGGACCGGCCGCGCAAGCCCGGCAGCGTCGGGGCAGCCCTGCCGGGGATCGCGCTGAAGATCGTGGATTTTCAGGGCAAGGCCCTTCCGCCCGGCGAGGAGGGAGAGATCGTCTGCCGGGGGGACTGCCTCATGAACGGCTATCTGAACAAGCCCCAGGAGACCGCCTCGGCCATCATTGACGGCTGGCTGCACACGGGCGACCTGGGCCGCCTCGACGAGGACGGCGATCTGTTCATCACCGGACGCCTGAAGGACCTGATCATCAAGGGCGGCGAGAACATCGATCCCGGCGTGGCCGAGGGCTGGCTCTACAAGCATCCTGCCATCTGGGAGTGCGCCGTCATCGCCATCCCGGACCCCAAATATCACGAGGAGGTGGCGGCCGCCGTCACCCTGAAGCCCGGGATGAAGGCCACGGAGGAGGAGCTGCTGGCCTACCTGGGCGAACACCTCCACCACTTCGTGGCGCCGAAGAAGATCTTCATCTTCGACGCCCTGCCCAAGACGGGGCTGGGCAAGATCCTGAAGCGCGAGATCCGGCGCATCGTTCAAGAAAAAATCTGAATCGGAAACGCCCGGGGATGGGTTGGGCCGGCGCCATGCCGAGACGGGGAAGGTACGCCTCGATGAGCTGGCGGAGGGTCTCCGGGGGCCGGCGATGCAATCGCCATTGACAATCCCCCCGGGACCGGTTAATGCAAAAGGCGTCTCGTTTGACCCGTCCGCCCCGCGCGACCCGGGGGCATCCTCAATATGTTGAACACGGGCTTCAGACGAAGCCGTTGTTGGAAGACATTCAAAAAAGGGGGGAACACAGCTCATGAGGGATGCCGTTCAAACGTCTCAGAATCTCGCCATCAACACCTTGAAGAAACACCGGGACCGGATCTTCACCGAGCGGGAGGGGCTGACCCTGCGCTACGGAGACATCGAGTCCGCCTCGAACCGGGTCGCCAACGGCATCCTCGCCTGCGGCTATGGGCCGGGCGACCACATCGCCGTGGTCCTGCCCAACGGCGCCGATTACGCCGTCGCGGATTTCGGGATCTACAAGTCCGGGGCGGCGCTCGTACCGATGAACATGATGCTGAGCCCGGCGGACGTCGCGTTCATCCTCAAGGACTCCGGGGCCAGGTTGGCCTTCGTCGACGCCTCACTCGCGGCCAAGGTCCAGTCCATGCAGTGCGACCTGCCGCAGTTGAAGGAGGTCGTCGTGGTCGGCGGCGCCACCGGGGACGAGCTGATCGACTGGGAGGACTTCAAGGCGAAATACCCGGACAGCGTCGTGGCCCCGACCGCCGCGGAGGACGACGACGGCCTGATCGTCTACACCGGCGGCACGACGGGCAAGCCGAAGGGCGTCGTCCACAGCCAGCAGAGCCTCTTCTTCGACATCCTGGCCCACGTCGTCGAGTTGCCGTTCGTACCCGACGACAAGCTCCTGATCGTGACGCCCATGTCCCATGCGACGGGCTGGCTCCTCTTCGCCGGTTGCGTCAGGGGCACGAGCTTTTTCATCGAGGCGAGCTTCGATTTGATGCGCATCCTCGAGATCATCGAGAAGGAGAAGATCACGATGACGATGATGGTCCCCACGATCATCTACGTCTTCCTCGACATCATCAAGACCAAACCCTGCGACCTCAGTTCCCTGCGCGTCATCGGCTACGGGGCGGCGCCCATCTCGGAGAAGCGCCTGGCCGAGGCGCTCGAGGTATTCGGCCCGATCTTCTACCAGAAGTACGGCCTCGTCGAATGCCCGAACATGATCACGACCCTGTCCGTCGCCGATCACATCAAGGCCCTGAAGAATCCGGCCATCCTGCAGAGCTGCGGTCGGCCGGACGTCATGGTGTCGCTCAAGATCGTCGACGAGGAGGGCCGGGAGGTCCCGACGGGACAGGTCGGCGAGATCCTCGTGAAGGCGCCCTACGTGATGAACCGCTACCTGAACCAGCCGGAACTCACCGCCGAGACCCTGAAGGACGGGTGGCTCTGCACGGGCGACATGGGCCGGGTGGACGAGGAGGGGTACGTCTACATCCTGGACCGGAAGAAGGACATGATCATCAGCGGCGGCATGAACGTCTTCCCGGCGGAGGTGGAGGAACTGATCCGCAAGCACCCCAGGGTGAAGGAGGTCTCCGTGATCGGGATTCCGGACGACTACTGGGGGGAGGCGGTGACGGCCTGCGTCGTGCCCGACGGCGAGGTGACCGAGGACGAAATCAAGGCGTTCTGCAAGGGCAAGCTCGCCAAGTACGCCCAGCCCAAGAACGTCGTCTTCCAGGACGCGCTTCCGAAGACCCTGATCGGCAAGATCGACAAGAAGGGTCTGAGGGAACCCTTCTGGGAAGGCAAGGCGCGCCGGGTCTGACGACGAAGGACCCGCCCGGCGCCCTGATCATCCAAGGACGGCCCCGAGCGACCCGCGGGGCCGTCCTCTCAAATCATCTGCATTCATACAATTGTGGGAGGTGTGCGACATCCCGAAGAAACGGGAAGGGGTGCACTCGGCGTTGATGCGCTTCGCTTCCTTCCCCCGGCCGGGGCCGCCGGCCCCATTGACCTGAACGAGGAGGATATCTATGGGAGATGTGTACGCGGAAAAACCCTGGTTGAAGCACTACGACCAGCATGTACCCCCGACACTGACGTACGAGGACAAAACCTTCGCGGAGCAATTCCAGGCGGTGGTCGAACAGTTCCCGGACAAGACGGCCCTCCATTATATGGGGAAAAGGCTTACGTTTCGCGATCTCGACCTCCTGTCCAACCGGCTCGCCCGGTATTTCCTGAAAATCGGACTGAAACCGGACGACGTCGTGGGTCTTCACCTGCCGAACATCCCGGCCCATTACCTCGGGATACTGGCCGTGCAGAAGGCGGGGTGCGTTTCGACCGGTCTGAGTCCACTGCTCACCCCCCACGAGATGGAACACCACCTGACCGATTCGCGTGCCACGGTGGTGATCACGGTCGACATCCTGTTCGAGAAGGTCGCGGAAGTGGCCGGCAAGGCGCCGTTCTCCACCGTCATCGTCACGGAGATCGCCGACTTTCTCCCCGGCGTGAAAAGGGTGCTGGGGAAACTCCTGAAAAAGATCCCCACCGCGCCGATCCGGCCCCTGCCGGGCAAGACCGTCCTCAAATTCATGGACGCGCTCGAGGGGATGCCGACCGACCGGGTGGCCGTCAAGCGGACCATGAACGATACGATCTTCATGATGTACACGGGCGGGACAACGGGCCGGTCCAGGGGTGCGGTCCTGTCCCAGCGCAGCTACATGTACAACCGCCAGCAGCTCCTGAAATGGCTTGATCTCCAGACCGAGGATGTCGCCCTGTCGGCCTTTCCCCTCTTCCACATCGCCGGCCTGACCTTGGGCGGCTTTTCGATGACCAAGGGCATTGCCCAGATCTGCGTGCCCAACCCGCGGGACTCCCATTTCATGATTCAGGCGCTGAAAGACCACAAGCCCACGTTCATGACCAATGTTCCCACGGTCTATTTCGAACTCATCAAGCAACCTGAATTCAAGGCCCTCGACCTGAGCGGCATCAAGTTCTGCTTGAGCGTCGCCGCCCCGTTCCCAAAGGAAAAGATCAGGGAATTGGAGGACATCGTCGGAGACAACAAACTCATCGAACTCTACGGGATGACGGAATCGATGGTCACCTGCTTCAACCCCCGGCATGGGACCAAGAAACCGTCCTCCATCGGCATTCCCCTGCCCGACACGGAGTTCAAGCTCATCGATCCCGAAACGGGGCAGATCGCCAACCCGGGGGAGCCGGGGGAGATCGTCGTCCGCGGCCCCCAGCTCATGACGGGGTACTACAGGAATCCGGAAGAGACGGCGGCCACCCTGCGGGACGGCTGGATCTATACGGGAGACGTGGCCAGGATGGACGAGGACGGATATTTCTACATCGTGGACCGCGTGAAGGACATGGTCATCGTGTCCGGATTCAAGGTCTTCACCCGGGAAATCGACGACCTACTGGCGCTTCATCCCGACGTCGATCTGGCGGCCGCAATCGGCATCCCCGATCCGGACCGACCAGGATCCGAACGCGTCGCCATTGCCGTCGTGCTCAAGCCCGGCGTGGAGAGGGGCCCCGCCGAGAAGGAAAAACTCACGAATTTCCTGAAGGAAAATATCGCGCCCTACAAGATGCCGAAGGTCATCCAGTTCATGGATCAGCTTCCCCTGAGCGGCGTCGGCAAGATCCTCAAGCGGGAGCTCAAAACGATGATGTAAGAACGCCGGACGGACCATCAAAAAATAGAACACAAAACGCTCCTGATTTTCTTGACACGAAAAACAATTTCGTCTATGTCCTCGACCGACCGGTCAGTCATACCACTTAGCGATCCACGCCGGCGCCTCGGCCGACCGGTTTTGAGGTGCGTGGGAAGTCCCGTCCGTCTGTGGAGGAAGATCATCCGCCACCGGTGGGCGTGACTTAATTCTGGAGAAAGAGGAGGTTGGAAAGTGAAGAGAATTGCGTTGGGAATGGTCATCATGGCGGCATTGGTATTCGCCACGACCCCGCTTTGGGCTGCGTCGCCGATCGGCAAGTGGAAGACGATCGATGAAAAGGACGGCAAGGCGAAGTCCATCGTCGAGGTCTACGAACAGAACGGAAAGATTTACGGCAAATTTCTCGAAATGGCAAACCCGGCGGACAAGAACAAGGTCTGCGACAAGTGCGAGGGCGCCGACAAGGGAAAGCCCATCGTCGGGATGGTCTTCATCAAGGGGCTCAAAGCGGACGGCGATGAATACACCGGCGGCACCATCCTCGATCCCGGCTCCGGAAAGGTCTACAAGGGCAAGCTCAAGGTGATCGACGGCGGCAAGAAGCTGAAGGCCTCCGGATGCATTTCGTTCATCTGCAAGGGGCAGACCTGGCTGAAGGTCGATTGATGGCGGTCGAGCTCGACTCCGCACAGCCATGAAGAAATGAGGGGGACCCTCCCACGGATCCCCCTTTTTTTTTGCGGGACCGCGGAGGCGAGACGTTCCGGAATGAAAGCACGCCGACGCCGGCCGATTGGACGGCGCGCTTCAACGGGGGTCCATGCGCTGATCGCTTCCCGGCCGGCGACCGGCTCAAAATCGGCATGGACGGCGGGCGTGAGGCGGAGCCAGGGGAACCGCTTCACGAACGCCCGATCCTGAATTCGCCATCCGCGGCCTGCAAAAGACAGCCGCATCAGAAAAGGAGGGTAAGATGTACATTGGTTCCTACTTGAGAATCGAATCCTGGATGTTCGAAATTGTTCTCTACCTGTTGTTCATTCTGGTTTTCTGGGCCGGCACAAAGATCATCGGCAGAGAAAAAACAAGTCTCTTCCTCTGGGGCTCTCTGATCTGGACCCTGACCGTCGAGAATGCCATGGTCATGATCGGGGCCTATGATTATTTCGCCTATGCGAACTACTACTGCTGGGCGGACACATTCATCCCGGGCTTCAGCGGCTGGAGCTGCATGGTCTTTTTCGTGCCGCTGAGCATCTCGATCGGCTGGTTCATCTTCGGCCTGTCTGCCTTCATTATTTCGGACCGTATACTGCCGCGGGGCAATATCTGGATCAAGGCGGTGGTCGCCTCCGTCATGATGGTCAGCCTGGATATGCTGATGGATCCGATCAGCGTCGTGAATGAATGGTGGCGTTGGACCGTTGCCGGTTTTTACTTCCGGGGAGTCAGCGTCGGCAATTACATCGGCTGGTTTTTCATGCTGTTCTTCTTCGCCGGCATTTATGAACGCAGCGTCATCGAGAAGGGTTCCTTTGCCTGGTTGCGCCCCATCGAAAGGCTCATCTTCCGGCGCGACACAAAAGACCTGGCGGATGCCGACAGCCAGACCCTCAAGAAGATTTTCTATTTCCGCGCCGTGGTTTTCATTCCCGTCATGCTGTTTGTCACCATTTTGGCATCCCAGCCGCTCAAGCACATCGGATTCAACCGGTACGCACCGTTCAACAGTGTTTTCCCAACGACATACGACCAAAAGTACCCGGCATCGGCGAAGCCGGCCGGACTGGCGCCGGCGGTCATTCCCGACGGCGACCCGAGAAGGGTCAAGGGTCCGCGTTGTGAAATCGGCAAGGGAACGACCGTTCCGGTTCATCCTGCAGGAGGTGCAAGCCATGTTCAAAAGTAAATTGAATCCGGAAGTCACCGCCGACACCCTGAAGGGGCGTCTGTGGATCGGGGTGTTCATGCTGGCGATCTGGCTGGTCTTCCTCTGTTGGGCCGGCATCACCTTCCCGTTCGTGGGACACGAGACCACCAGGCAGAACATCGTCTATGGGGTGATCGTGGGCCTTCCCTTCCTGGTGCTCATGACCCTCTATATGGCGCTTGCCGTGAAGGACCTCAAAGAGGCGCTTGCGGCCATGAAGGCATTTTCCGGGAAAAACAGGAAGTGAACGCGGAATAGACGGGGTGGATCGACGCGCGTCCGGGGGACGAACGCCCGGGCGCCAAAACTCCGCATCCCGTGTCGCCGGTTCGCCGGCGACACGGGATGGAACCCGCTGCACGAAATGTCCGCTATGTTATGTGGCGGAATTGATGTAGCGCGTCACGCTCTCGGCGATGGTGCGGACGACCCGCTCGAATTCCTTCTCGTCCTTGTCGAGCAGGGTCATCCGGAATCCCGGCAGGGCGGTGAAGAACGACGTCAGCGGCACGACGCAGATCCCGGTCGCCCCCAGGAGATAATACACGAAGCGCTTGTCGGGCTCGATCCGGTCGTGCACCAGCTTCTCGATGAACTGGCGGATGTCGTCGTGTTCGATGGGCAGGGTCTGGCGGTTGTTCAGGACCGCCTCGTTGAACACCGCCGTCATGTAGAAGGCCCCGTTCGTGCGGTTGACGATCAGGCACGGAACGTCGCGCAGGATTTCGTAGGCGATGTTGGAGAGCTTCTCGTAGTGGCGGACCCGCTCGTTCAGGTAATGGCCGTACTCCGCATGCTCCATGATCCGGGGAATGGCGATCTGCGGCAGCGTCGTCGAGCAGACCTCGGACATCTTCTGGCTCAGGATGGCGCCGATGTAGCGGGAGAACGTCGCATCCTTGTCGGCGTTGTACACCTCGATCCAGCCGCAGCGGGAGCCCGGCCAGGGGAATTCCTTGGAGATCCCCTTCATGCTGAATCCGGGCACGTCCTCGATGATGTCGGACAGCGGCAGCGTCTGCTTGCCGTTGTAGACGATGTTCTGGTAGGTTTCGTCGAAGATGAGGAACAGATCGTACTCTTTCGCGATCCGGACGATCTGCCGGAGGTTCTCCTCCGGATAGACGAAGCCGGTCGGGTTGTCCGGGTTGATGACGAGGATGCCGACAATGGCGTGATGGCTCTTCACCTTGAGTTCCAGCTCCCGGATGTCCGGGCACCAGCCACTGTAGGGATTCATCCGGTAGGTGTTTGGCGGAAAGGAGGCGTGGAGCACCTCCGCGAGCAGGTGCGTGGAGTAGGTCGGCTCCGGCAGGATGACCCGGGCATCGAGGCGGATGGAGCTGTAGGCGCGGGCAATGGCGTCGCCCAGGCCGTTGAAGAAGATGATGTCCTCCGGGGAGATCTGGACCTTGCCCCGCCGGTTGACCTTTTCGGCCAGGTATTCCCGGGTTTCGTTCATGCCCTTCGTCGGCGAATAGCCGTACGACAGGTCTTCCTCGAGAATCTTGATCAGGACCTCTTTCATCCAGGCCGGGATCTGCTCACCCTTGTTGATCGGATCGCCGATGTTCTCCCAGACGACCTCCCGACCGTAGGATTTCAGTTTATTGGCAACCGCCACGATGTTGCGGATCTCGTAGGTCAGGCCGCTGCCGCTCTTCGCAATATCGAACCTCATACACGCCTCTTCCAACGCTGTCGCCCGCCGCACGCGCCCGCCGACGGAACGGAATCTTTTGACCCGGAACCGGGTTCAGGGCCACGTTCCATAGTATAATTTGGGGGAAATAGCCAGATTTTTTTGAAAACCGGAATCGCTTGACTCGCCGTCCGCTCTTCCCTATACTCGCCCCCCGTGACGCGGATCGAGCCCGATCCGGCTCAACCAACGGCGTTTCCCCCGAAGCGTTTCCGCCCAACGGGTCGCGGAAGAATCCTTGACACCGCTTGGCTTCAACGGGATCGGCCCGCCGGGAAGGAGAGGTTTCATGAAGGATGTGGACGGCCCCATCACCCTGCGGGGCATGACCCATGCGGCCCTGTTCGGCGCCCTGACGGCCGTGGGAGCCTTCATCTTCCTCCCGATCCCCCCCGTGCCGGTCACCCTCCAGACCCTCTTTCTGTACCTGGCCGCGTCCACGCTGGGCGGCACCCTGGGGGCCTGGAGCCAGACCGTGTACCTCCTGCTCGGCGTCATCGGCCTGCCCGTCTTCGCCGGCGGCAAGGCGGGGCTCGGCGTCCTGATCGGGCCGACGGGCGGGTATCTGCTGGGATTCATGCCGGCGGCCTGGATCGCCGGCCGCCTGATCGCCCTGAAGGCAAGGCCCGGCTTCGCCTGGGTGGCCTTCTCCCTGGCCGCCGGCACGGCCTGCCTTTACGGGACGGGCGTCGTCCAGCTGGCCGTTGTGGGAAAGCTGGGCCTGGCGAAGGCCCTGACCGTCGGCATCCTCCCCTTCCTGCCGGGGGATGTTCTCAAGATCGCCGCGGCGACGGGCATCTTCCTCAAGGTCCGGGACCGCCTGAAACAATGAGGAGCGAGGCGTGATCCAGTTTCAGTCCGTAACCTTTGCTTACGAGGGCGAGCCCCGCTCCGTCCTCAAGGGGGCGACGTTCGCCGTCGCCCCGGGAGAGCACGTCGTCCTGTCCGGTCCGAACGGCTGCGGCAAGACGACGCTTCTGAAGCACCTGAACGCCCTTCTCATCCCCACGACCGGCGAGGTTTCGATCGACGGCCTGAACACGCAGGACCGCCGCCACGCCCCGGAGATCCGCCGGCGCGTGGGGATGGTCTTCCAGAACCCCGACCGCCAGATCGTGGGGATGACGGTGGAAGAGGACGTGGCCTTCGGCCCCGGCAACCTCGGCCTCCCGCCCGCAGACATCCGGCGGCGGGTGGATGCGGCCCTCGCGGCCGTCGACCTGGACGCCCTGAGGAGGCGTTCCTCCCAGGCCCTTTCGGGCGGGGAGAAGCGCCTGCTCGCCATTGCCGGCGTCCTGGCCATGGAGCCGCGCTACCTGGCCCTGGATGAACCGACGGCCTACCTGGACCCCGTCAGCCGCCGCCGCGTCTTCGATACCCTCGACCGCCTGCAGCGTGAGGGGATCGCGATCGTCCACGTCACCCACGATCTGGACGCCCTCCTGAACGCCGGCCGCCTGCTGTCCCTGGACGGCGGCGTCATCCGCCACGACGGCAAGCCGCGCGTCATCCTGAAGGAGCCGGGGGTGTGGTCCGGGCTCGGCCTGGAAACGCCCCCCGTCGCCCGCTTGCTGGAGCGCCTGCGGCAGGGCGGCGCCGATCTCCCCGCGGACGTCCTGACGGTGGAGGAGGCCGCCCGGGCGCTCAAGGGCCTCCTGGCCGGGCGCGACGACGGCGGGAAAACGGAGGGCGGGCCGCCATGATCCCCGCCGGCCAGTCCCTCTCCGGAGACGGGCCGATCCATCGGCTCGATCCGCGCGTGAAGATCCTCTGGGCCGTCGCCTTCAGCATCCTCGTGTTTCAGGCGGGACCCGCGGGCGGCCTCCTCCTGACGGCGCTCCTGGCGGCCGTCGGCGCCCTGTCCGGCATCCCGTTCCGCCGCTTTCTGTCCGCCCTGGGCCCGCTGTGGGTCCTCGTCGCCCTCCTGTTTCTCCTGCATGCCTTCTTTTCGAACGGGCCGGTCCTGTTCGCCCTGCCGGGCCTGCCGATCGCCCTCACCTCCACCGGCCTCGCGCGGGGGCTCGCCGTCGCCTGGCAGTTCCTCTGCCTGGTCTCCGCGGGCCTCTTCCTGACCCTGACCACGCCGCCGGGGCTTTTGGTCCTGGGCCTCGAACGGCTGCTCAAACCGGCGGGACGCCTCGGCGTGCCCTACACGGAGCTCGCCTTCACGGTCTCGCTCGCCCTGCGCTTCCTGCCGATGCTCCACGAGACGTTCCTGCAGGTTCAGGACGCCCAGCGCTCCCGGGGCTCCGATATCCGGAGCGGACCGCTTCCCGGGCGCCTCCGGGCCGTCTCCGCCCTCGTTCTCCCCCTGATCCTGGGGACCTTCCGCCAGGCCGACGCCCTGGTCGAGGCCATGGAGGCGCGGGGCTACCGCCCCGGCCCCCGGACGGGCCTGACCACCCTGCGCTTCACGCCGCAGGACGTCGCGGCCTGTGTTCTGCTGGGACTGATCGTCGTTTTGATGGCGCTGCCCCTGGCCTTCCGGCTCTTTTGAGGTCCTCCCGGCGGTCGTGACGGCCATTTTTGTTGACAAGCCCCGACCTTTTCCCCTACACTCCCACGCGTCGCCGGGGATGTGAAACCGTCCCGCCTTCCGGGATTGAACGTTCGCGGCGGCCGGAAAGACGCGCAACCATGAACGGCCCCTGGATATGGATCGACAGCCCCGACAAGCTGCGGGACGCCCGGCAGAAGATTCTTCAAAGCCGCGCCCTGTGCATCGACACGGAGTACGATTCCTTTCGCTACTTCCGGGAGAGGCTGTGCCTGATCCAGATCCGTGACGGGGCGACGACCTACCTGTTCGATCCGCTCGATTCCCTGGATTTCTCGTTTCTCGGCGGTCCCTTCGCGGATCCGGCCGTCCTCAAGATCTTCCACGCCGGCGACAACGACATCCGCCTGCTCAAGCGGGACTACGGCTTCCAGTTTGATCGCCTCTTCGACACGCAGCGGGCGGCGAGCCTGCTCGGAAGCCAGCATCTCGCCCTGTCCACCGTGATCGGCGAGTTTCTCGGGATCGATCTGGACAAGACCAAGAAGATGCAGCGTTCCCGGTGGGACCGGCGCCCGCTCTCGGACGCCCAGATTCGCTATGCCATCCGGGACACGCTCTTCCTTTTTCCCCTCTATGAAACCCTGTCGGCGCTGCTCTCGGAGCGCGGGCTGACCGAACAGGCCGAGGCGGTCTTTGCGGGGATGGCGGCCGTCGTCTGGCAGGATAAGACCCCGCATCCCCGCGCCCACGAGCGGATCCCCGGGTATGAGGTCCTGACTGACGACGAGCGGCTCCGTCTCCGTCGGCTCGTCGAGTGGCGCTTCGCCAAGGCCCGGGAGGTGGACCGGTCGGCGTTCATGGTGCTTTCCGATCAGGAGCTCCTGCGCCTTTCGCGGAGCCCGACGCCGACCCTGGCGTTCTTCCGCGAGGAGGGGCTCCTTTCCCCGGGCAAGATCGACCGCTACGGAGCGGAGGTGCTGACGGTCCTGGCGTCGGCCGGCGCGTCCCCGGCCGGCTGAGGGGGCGGGAACGGGTCCCCGCCACACCGTTGACGTTTTGACGAATGTGTGCTAACGAGCCGCCCTTCGAACGAACCGTGCATGCAAATTTGAACAGAGGCCGTCCCGAAACCCGATGAATACCTTTCTGACCGACAAGAACCGCGCCGTCCGGCGCGCCGCGCGGGCTTTCTGCGAGCGGGAAATCGCCCCCATCGCCAAACAGATCGACCAGGAGGCGAGCTTCCCCTGGGAGGTGGCGGACAAGATGGGACGGCTGGGCTATTTCGGCATCCAGGCGCCGAAGGCCCTGGGCGGCGCCGAGCTGGATACGGCGAGCTACGTCCTCATCATCGAGGAAATCTCCCGCGCGTCCGGGGGGCTGGGCCTGTGCGTCACCGTCCACAACAGCGTCGCCGTCGCCCCGCTCCTCGCCTTCGGAACGGAGGCGCAGAAGCAGCGCTGGATCCCGCCCCTGGCGCGCGGCGAAAAGATCGGGGCCTTCTGTCTCACCGAGCCCAACGCCGGCTCCGATGCCTCCGGCATCGAGGCCACGGCGCTGAAGGACGGGGACCACTACTGCGTCAACGCCGGGAAGGTCCTGGTCACGAACGGCGGCATCGCCGATATCTGCCTCATCTTCGCCCGGACGGATCCCAGGGCGGGCCGGCGGGGGATCAGCGTCATCGTCGCCGAACGGGGGACCCCGGGGTTCTCGGTGGGCGACCTCGAGGACCTCTGCGGGATGCGCGCCAACCCGGTGAGTTCCATCCGGCTGACGGACTGCCGGATCTCCGTCGGGAACAGGCTCGGCCGCGAAGGCATGGGCCTCGCCATCGGCCTCGCCGCCCTGGATACGGGCCGGATCGGCATCGCCGCCCAGGCGGTGGGAATCGCCCGGGCCGCCCTCGAGGAATCCGTCCGCTATGCCAAGGCGCGGCGGCAGTTCGGCGTGCCCATCGCCCGGCACCAAAGCATTCAGCAGATGATCGCCGACATGGCCACCGATCTCGATGCGGCACGCCTGATGGTGCTGCGCGCCGCCGTCCGGCGGGACCGGGGAGAGCCGTTTTCCCAGGCCTCGGCGATGGCGAAGCTCCACGCCTCGGAAGCGGCCATGCGGATCACCGACCACGCGGTCCAGATCCACGGCGGCTATGGCTACTCGAAGGCCTATCCCGTCGAACGCTACTGGCGGGACGCCCGGGTGACCCGGATCTACGAGGGGACCTCGGAGATCCACCGGATGGTCATCGCCCGCGGCGTGCTGGGGGACTGAGCCATGAACATCGTCTGCTGCCTGAAATCGGTCCTCCTCACCGCACCGGAAGGGCCGGTCGTGCGCTCGGCGGACCTCTCGGACCTGAATCCCTTCGACCGACCCGTGATCGAGACGGCCCTGCGCCTGCGTGAAGAGGCCGGCGGATGCATCACGGCCCTGTCCATGGGGCCGCCCGCCGCCGCCGACGCCCTCCGCCAGGCCCTGGCTCTGGGCGCGGACCGGGCCGTCCTGCTCTGCGACCGGGCCCTCGCCGGCGCGGACACCCTGGCCACCTCGACCGCGCTCGCCGCGGCCGTCGCCCGCCTCGCGCCGTACGACCTCCTCCTCTTCGGCACCCGGACCTCCGACAGCGACACGGGCCAGGTCGGGCCCCAGACCGCCGTCCGGCTCGGTCTGCCGCTCGTGACGTGGGTGCATGCCCTGGAGCGGACGGCGTCGGGATTCGTCGCGGAGCGCCGGGCGGACAGCTTCCGGGAACGGTTCGCCGTGACGCTGCCCGCCGCCCTGACCATCCATCCGGCCGCCTGTATCCCCCGGGACGAAACCCTGGCCGGCATCGACGCCGCCTACGAGCACGGCGCCATCGAGACCTGGGGGCTCGACGCCCTCGGGTGCGATCCCGCCGAGGTCGGCGAGGCCGGCTCCCCCACGCGGGTTGTCTCCCTCGCGAAGAAGACCCGGGACCGGAAATGCGAGCTCCTGACCGGCGCCGGGGAGGAGGTCGCGGAGGCCCTCGTCCGGACACTCGCCGACCGGGGGCTGATCGGATAGCGCCATGAGCACGCCAACGAACACGGACATCTGGGTGGTGGCCGATCTGAGGAGCGAACGGTTCTTCGGCTACACCCTGAACCTTCTGGCCCAGGCCAGGGAACTGGCCCAGGCGGTCTCGGGCCGGGCGGCGGTCGTCGTTCTCGAGTCCCCGTCTCCGGCGCCCGCGGAGCAGGCGGGACCGCCCCCGGACGAGGCGGTCGCGCGCAGTCTGGCGCACGGGGCGGACCTCGTCTACCGGATCGCGGACCCCCTCCTGGCCGCGCCGCGGGCGGATTGTTTCGCCCTGGCCCTCGCCGCCGCCGTCCGTCAGCGCGCCCCGCGCCTCGTCCTGTGCGCGCTGACGGACTTCGGACGCGAACTGGCCGCGCGCGCGGCCCGTTTGCACGATGCGGGCCTGATCGCCGACTGCGCGGACCTGCGCTGGCAGGCCGGCGGCATCGTCGCCTCCTGCCCGTCCTGGGGAGGGGAAATCACTGCCGAAATCACCTATGCCGATCCGGACCGAACGGGTTTCGCCACGGTCCAGACCCATATCCGCACGGCCGTCGCCGCCGCCGGCACGCCCGGCGTCGAGGAGCGCCTCGTTATCGGCGGCCTGACGCCGCCGCCCGGACTGACACTCCTGTCCCGCGAACCGGAACCGGAAGGACGACGGCGCCTGGAGGACGCGGAGACCGTCGCCGTCGGCGGGGGCGGTCTGGGCAGCGCGGACGGATTTCACCTGCTGAGGGAACTCGCTGTCGCCCTCGGCGCGGAGGTCGGCGCAACCCGGCCGCCCGTGGCCCAGCACTGGGTGGACGAAGACCGCCTCATCGGCCAGACGGGGAAAACGGTTCGCCCCCGGCTCCTCGTATCGGTCGGAACGTCGGGCGCAATCCAGTACACGGCGGGCATCGCGGAATCCGGAACGATCGTCGCCGTCAACCGGGACGCCGAGGCCCCGATTTTCGCGCTCGCCGATATCGGCGTCGTGGCCGATGCCCGAACCTTTCTGCCCCTTCTCACGGCGAAGGTGAAGCAGACCGTCCTGCGCGGCCTGGCCGATCTGATCTGGGACGAGAACGGGAAGGACGGGACGGAGTCCTTCGGGGCCCGGATCCGGAAGATCCGCGAGGCCCGCGACTGGACGCCCGCCGCGCTGGCCGAGGCCACCGGGCAGACCCCGGAGTTCGTCGCCCGGGTCGAGCGCGACGAGGTCGCCCCGCCGGTCGCCTTCCTGCTGCGCCTGGCGGCGGCCCTGGGCGTGGATCCCTCGACCTTCCTCAGTCGGGAGGAGAAGACGCACCTCCGGGACCAGCGGGCCCAGGCCTATATCAAGCGCACCCAGAACTACTCGTATCAGAACCTCACCCCGGAGGCGGCGCACGACCACCTGAAGGCCTTTCTCATCACGATCGATCCGAAGCAGGCGCACAAGCCCGTGGCCTACAAGCACGAGGGCGAGGAGTTCATTTTCGTGATGGCGGGCGAACTGGAGCTGACCCTGGGCAGCAAGGCCCATCACCTCCATCCCGGGGAGTCGATCCATTTCAACTCCGACACCCCCCACAAACTCAAAAGCCTCTCCAGCGTGGAGACCCGCTGCCTTGTCGTCCTGTACACACTATGATACACGGGACGGAAGCGAAGGGTTCCGCCGGCTGCGCGGCCCTTCCGTCCGGAGGATCAAGCCATGGAAAAACTCAAGGAACTCGCTCAGGCGTATGCGGAACGGATCATGGACTGGTACAACGGCCTGGAGCAACTGTACCAGTACGGCGTCTTCTTCCTGGTCATCGTCGTCGGGCTTTTGATCTTCTCCTTTTTCTTCCTGAAACGAATCACGAGATAGCCCCCGGGACGATCGCACGGATCCTCTCCGCCGCCCCGTCCGCACGGCATCATCCCGCCGGCCGGGGACATTGCGGCCGAACGAGAAAAACAGATTGACTGGTCAGTCAGGCTCTGATACAGAACCCCCGTCCGAGCGTCGGAAGCATCCTGCGGCCCCAACCGTCAGGGTTACCTTTACCCGTACATCAAACATACCAGGAGGTGCAGCGTGGAGAACAACATCAGCCGGTTTCTGGACGACAATGTAACCCTCTTCGGCGAATACGAGCAGTTCATTTATCTCGGGGCCGAAGGGGAGAAACGGTTCACGAACACGGAAATCCGCCGCCGGGCCCGCGCCCTGTCCACGGGACTGCAGAAGATCGGGGTGAAGAAGGGCGACATCGTGGGCGCCGTCGTCGGCAACATCCCCGAGGTCATGGAGATCATCAACGGCATCAACCGCGGCGGCGCCGTTTATCTCCCGATCATCTACATGCTGACGGCCCCGGAAATCCGCTACATCCTCGAAGACTCCAAGTGCAAGGTGGTCATCACGGAAGACAGCCTGCTCGCCAAGGTCCGGGAGGCCGCCCAGGGTGTCGCCACGATCGAGAAGATCATCGTCATCGGAAAGGAAACCGGCGCGGACGTCACCCCCTACGCCGACCTGCTGAAGGAGATCGACAACCGGGGGGATGTCGTGCCGGTGGACCCCGACAACATGGCCATCCTGATGTACACGTCGGGGACGACGGGCTTCCCGAAGGGCGTCATGCTCACCCACCGCAACATGGAATCCCAGATGAGGACGGGGCAAACGGTCTGGGGCGGCAAGAAGGGCCAGATCATGCTGACGACGGTGCCGATGAACCACATCTACGGCGTCATCAGCTGTCTCGAACTCTACTCCCTGGGCTGCGTGAGCCTCATGATGCCCCCCTTCGACCCCCGGAAGGTCCTCGACGCCATCCGGGACTACAAGGTGAGCTTCATCCCCGTCGTTCCCACGATGCTCATCTACCTCATGATGGTCTACGATCCGGCGAAGGACGACCTCTCCTCGCTCGACCTCCTCATCTGTTCCGGCGGTCCGCTCGCGCTCGAAACCCTGGACAAGGCCCAGAAGATGTTCGGCAAGGAGATCACCCAGGGCTATGGCTGCACCGAGGTCGGCGGCTCCATCGCCCGGCAGCGCCGCGACTGGCCGCGCAAGCCCGGCAGCGTCGGATTCCCCCTGCCCGGCCTGGCCCTGAAGCTCGTCGATCTGAGCGGCAAGGAGGTTCCCCGCGGCGAAGAGGGCGAGGTCATCTGCCGGGGCCCCATCGTCATGAAGGGCTATCTCAACAAGCCCAAGGAGACGTCGCTGGCCCTCATCGACGGTTGGCTGCACACGGGCGACCTCGGAAAACTGGACGAAAACGGGGAGCTCTACATCACGGGCCGCGTGAAGGACCTCATCATCAAGGGCGGGGAGAACATCGATCCGGGCGTCGCCGAAGGCTGGCTCTACAAGCATCCCGCCGTCTGGGAGTGCGCCGTCATCGCCATCCCGGACGAGAAGTACGGCGAGGAGGTCGCCGCCGTGGTCACTATCAAGCCCGGCCAGAAGGCCACCGAGGAGGAACTCCTGGCCTACCTGAACCAGCACCTGCACCACTTCGTGGCCCCGAAAAAGATCTTCATCTTCGACGCCCTGCCCAAGACCGGACTCGGCAAGATCCTGAAGCGGGAGATCCGGAAGATCATCAGCGAAAAGCTTTAACGGGCGGGGCCGGGGCAGCGGACGCCATCCCTCCTGCGTCCCGCCCCGGCCCCAACCGACATCCCATCGAACGACAAGGAGACAGCCTCATGTCACGCAAAGTCATCGTTACCTGCGCCCTGGTCGGCTCCTCGACCCGGAAGAACCAGAACCCCAACGTCCCCTACTCGCCCAGGGAGCTGGCCGAGGCGGCGGCGCTCGCCCACAAGGCCGGGGCAGCCATGGTCCACGTCCACGGCATCGAGGACGACGGCGCGAACACGACGCGGGTCGAGCGGATCCGCGAGGGTCACGACGCCATCAAGCAGAAATGTCCCGACCTGATCGTCAACCTGACCTCGGCCCTGGGACCCGGCGCCACGCCCGAACAGCGCATCGGCCAGATCGTCGCCGTCAAGCCGGAGATGGCCTCCCTCAACATGGGAACCATGAACTTCGCGGCGGTCAACCGGAAGACCGGCGAGGTCGTCGTGGACTACACCTTCGAGAACAGCCTGATCGTCATCAGCGACTTCGTCCGGCAGATGAAGGAAAACGGCGTCAAGCCGGAGATGGAGTGCTACACCTCCTCGCACATCGACAACTTCTACGCCCTATCGGGATCGGGCCACTTCACGACGCCCTTGAATTTCAATTTCGTCTGGGGCGTCTGCGGCGGCCAGTCTTTCCGGCCCGCCATGTTTACGAGCATGGTCCAGGCCCTGCCGGCGGGCGCGAACTTCACGGCCTGCGGCGTGGGGAACGAGGAATGGCCCGTCATCACCCAGTCGATCCTGTGCGGCGGACACGTGCGGGTGGGGCTCGAGGACAACATCCGGATGCCCAACGGCGAGCTGGCGAAAGGGAACTACGAACTGGTGGAGGCCGCCGTCCGGATCATCGATGGCCTCGGCCTGGAGCCGGCCACCCCGGACGAGGCCCGTCAGATCATGGGACTCACCCGGCGCTGAGTCTGCCCCCGGTCCCCTAGAAACCGCCGCCGGACGGATTCGTCCTGCCGGGACCGGAAGCCGCGCACCCGTTTCCTCTTGAGAGAAGAAAGCCGACGAAACCCTTCGTTTCCGAGGCTTTTTTTCTTTTGGGGCGTCTCAAGACCGATCCGGTCTTCCCCCGGTTCAGCCTTCCAGCCGCTTGCATCCCACGCCGGCGGGGGCCCCGCCGGCGTTTTTCGTGGCGAACGGCGGCGGATTGTGCGCGGGGGATCCCGAATGGAACAATCTGATCAGGGTTCCTGCGGATGGGCCGCGGAGGGTTGGACCGACGTCAGGCGATCGACCGCCGTGGAGTGGGCGCGGTGCTCCCGCCAGTTCGCCAGGTAAACCCGGGCCAGTTCGGCCGAACGGATGATGACGAGGTTTTCGGCGTTGCTCTCTTCCGCCGCCTTCGTGAAGTTGAACGATCCGGAAATCACGCGCTCGCCATCGATGATCATGACCTTGTTATGCGCGATGGCGTGCTGGCCGTCGATATACGTGGGGATGCCGGCGTTGACCAGAAACGTGGCCGACGAATACCGCCGGGCCTGCTGGCTCTTGTCCAGGATGGCCTCGACCCGGACGCCGCGGCGGTGCGCCTGGAGCAGGGCTTTCGCGATCGGCGCGGAGGTGAAGACGTAGGCCTGCACGAGGACCTCCGAACGGGCCTGGTCGATCTCCGCAACGACGGCATCCGTGCAGCCACCGGAGGGGCTGAAGAACACCTTCACCGGCGCGCGGTTCAGTTGCAGGTCGGCGGCCTGCAAAGCGGAAGGGAACGGGAGACAGCAAAGAACCAAAACGAGGATGAGCAATAACCGCGACTTTTTCATGCAACGATCATGTCGCGGGGCAGGCCGCGCACTGCTTCATGATCCCCTTTCATTCATTTCTTTCGCGCCCGGGCGCACCTCGCCGCCGCCGGACGTGGGCGCTTTTAACGCATTGCCGGCATTTTGGCAAGCGGAGAATGCCGCCGGGGGCGGACCTCTTTCTTTTCGTTTACAGGTAGCTGTGCAGGCTGGGCAGGTAGTTGACGCCGAGGTAGGTGAACAGCATGGCGGCAAAACCGACGACGGAAAGAAGCGCGATCCGGTTGCCGCGCCAGCCCCGGACAAAGCGGGCGTGGAGCAGGGCGGCATAGATGAGCCACGTGATGAGGGACCAGGTCTCCTTGGGGTCCCAGCTCCAGTAAGACCCCCAGGCATAGTGGGCCCAGACGGACCCCGTCATGATCCCCAGGGTGAGCAGAACGAACCCCAGGACGACGCTCTGGTACATCAGTTCGTCCAGGATCGCCGCCTCCGGAATCAGGCCGAGAAAGCGGGCGGGGCGGCCGAGGCGCTTGAGGAAGAACATGATCCCCAATCCGAAGGCCGCGGTGAAGGCGGCATACCCCAGGAAGCAGGTGAAGACGTGGACGGTGAGCCAGTTGCTCTGCAGGGCGGGGATGAGCGGCTGGATCCGGTCGCTGACGCCCGGAGACAGCGACGCGAAGGCCATCAGGAGGAAGACCACGGGCAGGACAAACGTCCCGAGGCTGCGGTTGCGCGTCCGCCACTCGACAATCAGGTAGAACAGC